>Ga0123354_10003116_pt1 | contig 22666 bp, 14 predicted proteins | sample TergutLab28metaG_2_FD_97872 | JGI IMG/M metagenome (GOLD analysis project Ga0123354, IMG submission 97872) | Labiotermes labralis P4 segment gut microbial communities from Petit-Saut dam, French Guiana - Lab288 P4 | ecosystem: Host-associated > Arthropoda: Insects > Digestive system > Gut ... | reverse complement strand
TTCTCTCTCTCCAAGAAGTTTGCATTCTCAAATTTTCCTTTGTTTCCAGGCTACGTAATTATTTTGTTTTTGCCAAAAATATTAAAACTTTTTTTTTTTTTTTTTGCATAACATTCCAAACATGAATTTTAAAGTTGGTGCTTTTTATAATAACTTCTATCAAAAATGTGGTTTGTATTATAAGACAGTAAGAAATTAGAAACCAATGAAAATATAATTTTTAGGCTTATACTGTGAAAACCACAAATTTGGAATCTGGCATAATTCTTGAGGCCAGAATGATTGAAGTTAAATTTTCATTTGAAAACCCCTTCTGTTCTGTTGATTTGTTTGATGTGTGTGAGGTCCTGTTCACAAATATAATGTACTTGCACAAATAAATGTCATTTTCTACAGTTTAGGATTTTTGCCCTTAGGATAGTGTTTATGGAAGGTCAGAAGACCTTTGAATTTTGCCTTAATTTCTCCACTGCATGGAAGCTGTATTACATTCAAACTATTAAGTTGCTCTTGCATCTTCGTTAGATGCTGGAGAATGGTTAAAAGTGATAAGTAATCTCTCCTGGTCAAATTCCACAAATTACTGCTGGAATCATTTGTACCACATTACTGTATCAGTACAAGAGTCAATCTTAGGTTCAGGCATCCACAGAGAATCAAGTTGCAGATGAAGTAATGGTCATTTAATTGGGAAAGCTGATATACTACTGTAAAGTCATAAAATAAAGCCTACATGTACATGTGATAGCGTCACAGTGATACAGGGATAATGTGGTTCAATTGTAAACAAGTCATGAAGTTCAGTAATAGTGAAAGTTAACCTTCAGCAGACACACTGTGCAGGGATCATATTGAAAACAGAGGTGGTTGTGCACTACTGGATGGATGCAAACTTAAAATGTTTCCCATATTTATAGTTCATTAGGCGATCCACCCATACTGGCAATCATTGGTGTCAGATATACCAAATGGCTTGTTTTTTGCAGTAGTGCGTGGGTCAGCCAGTCATGAGACTTCTCAGAGCTGTGTAATACTAAATTTGATGTCCTGAATCTTGTAAACAATAGTTCTGTTGTGCTTGGTATACATGATCCCACAGTATAACAACTTGGCTATGGGTTGGATTTCTTGCCATGAACAAGAAACCTGTGTCTTCCTCCAAACATCCTCTCCCACCTAATATGTCATAGATTACTACAATTGGTATTTAACCCACTGCATACAGAGAGGAGTGCAAGTCCCTGAAGAATAGACAGATTCTTAGAGGTGTAAACATTCCTTAAGCTTTCTAAATCCACTTATTTCTTATCCTAGCCATCAGCTGTAGCCAAGCATTTTGTGGCATTATCAACTAATGGACCTAAAGTGAAGGAATTTGGAATTGATGAGCAAAACATGTTTGGCTTCTGGGACTGGGTAGGAGGCCGTTACTCCCTGTGGTCAGCCATTGGACTATCTATCTCTCTGTATGTTGGTTTTAACAACTTCAGAAAACTACTTGAAGGTGCACATTATATGGACAGTCACTTCCAGAAAGCACCGCTTGAAAAGAATGTAAGTATGTTTAATCGCATTCTTTGTATCATTTTCACACTTCTAATACCAGCAACCATTATACCAATGGCTACATGATGAAGTCTTCTTGAGTGACCACTTGTCTCAGCATGGAGTGAATTTCCAATATTTTGAAAACTGTCTTTACCCCTATCACCAGGGACAGATATGTCAGGAGGTGGAACATAGTGTATGTAGAGACAGTCTCCAAGAGATTATAGACATACTGTCCATACTTACAAAAATAGCCCACCCCAACGTGCTATATACTTTTACATTAGTGGCTGGCTACATTTCAGACATGAGCTTTCATTATAAAATTTATACTTGAGTGTTTTATTACTGGCATTGGAAAATGCTTGTCATATAATGGATAATGCCAGGTTGGTAACAGTCATCTTGAGTGCCCATCGGTTGAGTGGCTTTTAGTTTTCTGAATCCAAAGTTTGAAGCAAAGGAACAGAACGTTGTAGCACTGAGAATATGGTAGTACAAACTGGCAATCCGTTTAACACGCCTGACCTTATTGCACCATTGTTGACCTCTTCTTCCAAACCCTGTTAAATAAATAACTTCAGATACAGTTGTGTGACCGCCTCTATGGTCTAGTGGTCAGAGTTTCTGGCTACAGATACAGAGGTCCCGGGTTCGATCCCCGGCACTACCAGATTTTCTGAGTAGTAGTGGGTCTGGAACGGGGTCCACTCAGCCTCATGAGCCTCGTGAGGTCAATTGAGGAGCTACTTGAATGAAAAAAGTAGCGGCTCCAGGTCTAGGAAACAGAGATTAACGGCTGTGGGGACCCGGCGCGCTGACTACGTGACACCCTTCTATCCGCAAAAGTTGGCACTAACTTCGCCGACCGGCGGCGGCCGCTCTGTTGGTATAGTTTGCGTGCGGACTAAGGCCATGGAGTTACAGGTGTGTAACAGCTACATAGCTATAAAGTGGTGCAGTGTATTACATCAGTGTTTCATAAAGCCTTAAGATATAGTGGTTCGGTTTATTAAAAACTTTAAAAGGAATAAAATCCTGATATGACAAGATGTGTTTATTTTCAGAATAATCAGATTATTTGTATAGATTGTAAAATTAACTTATACCACTCGGCACTCAGCTCCTGTTAATTGTGAATGTGGTTATGCCAAGTACATAATCTAACTTACATTTCCCATGTTCAGGCTCCTGTCATATTAGCACTGTTGGGAATTTGGTACAGCAATTTCTATGGAGCTGAAACACATGCTCTACTGCCATATGATCAATATCTTCATCGTTTTGCAGCATATTTCCAACAGGGCGACATGGAGTCTAATGGAAAGTAAGTGCATCTAATAATGATAATAATAATAATAATAATAACAGCTATATGTAAAATATTCAGTCCAGTGCTGGGCGTTTGTCATGATAATGAGGAACCTTGTGGGATGTCATAACCAACTGAATAAAAGTCAAATAATTAAGTACGGCCTGGCATAAGTGTGAGATTTAAGGTTTTCACAGCTGTAACTGTTATTATCAGCATCTTTTCTAAGTGGTGACAGCATAGTCTGGTAGGTAGTACTGATGCTTCACAGGAACCAGCTGGCTCCTTCTGTTCTGAAGATGGAAGCAACAGGTTCCTTTGAAACACTGGTACATATCCACCACACTATGCAGAGTCACATCTCAGAAGAGAGTAACTTCAACTGTACAGTTCATTAGTCTATTTTATATAAAACCGAACAAAAAAAATAAAGGTTACACACTGTTTGAAGTTACACAAAATGTATATAAATTTTGCACACATTATACATGCAATTAGAGAAATGAAAATAGAACAATTAATGTTTATTATATACTAACATATGCACAAATAAGTAGTGTAAATGTATATTAAATTACTCCGACATGTTTCGGTGTTAATACACCATCTTCAGTGAGTTTACAGTTGTGTTAGCTAAAGTTATGAATTATTAAAATGATAAAATACAATATAGTAGTAGTATTGTTATGATAAAATCTTGGTAAATGTGACTGCATATGTAATTCTGCAATGAATAATATAAAATATAATAAAAATATAACATTGTAAGGAAAATGATGAATTATATCGATAAAGTTGATGGACTTACCCTGGTAATGTGTGCGTGTGGTACGGAATAAACAGGAACCAGAAGTGGGTATTATGTAATGCGATGTCTTGTGCCAACTCATACAGGGGGTTGGTGTCATTGATCTTCTGTTCTTCAAGTAATACATTTTGTTTTTGGAGGATGTGTATAAAGAATGATTCCCAAATATTCATTTTAACTCCTTTTTTATATAAATTTACACTACTAATTTGTGCATATGTTGGTATAAAATAAACTTTTATTATTCAATATGCATGGTATGAACTTGAAAGTAAAATAGAACACTTACACAGACAGTGCATACCACAAGACCCATGTGCCCTTCACCTTGTGTATTACGTACGTGCCCTGATGTTACAGCGTCTCTGATTTTAAATCCTGTTGAAGTGCACTAAGAAGACTCTTAGACATAAATTCCTTTACCAGTTGATAATACCATTGGTTCACAAAGGCCTTTATTTTCCCAGTCATCCACTGCAATTGGTAATTGGTCTCCAACTTGAACAGGCTTCACAGATATTATCCACTCGCTGATCAGTATGAAGACCACACACATCACAAGCCTTTATAAATGTCACATCCTGTGCAATACACATTTGAAAACAACATTGGAGATTACCTTTGGGAACTGAGAGCATCATTTTGTCACTATGTTTGAAACAAGTTGAACAAGTGTGATCCTCCAGAAATTGTTTCAGATTTTGATTTGAAAAATGTACTAAAGGAGTGTAAGTTTATTGCATCAAATCTTCTCCTTTTTCAGGAGGGAGTATTTTTAAATTGAAAACATATTTAAAAGGCAAAACATGTGTTAATTGTAGGAGAAAAATTTGGTACTAAATTCGTCTAACACCTAACACAGCCCTGTAACTGTTGGGTGTCCTCTGTTGTCTTTTGTATATAGAAGTGTAAAAAATTTACATGGACAAGAAAAAATGCCCTTTGCATATGTTAACTGCACCTTTGCAGCCATTTAACAATGGGCACCAAGAAACAACGGTTTTCTCTAGAAAATGTGTATCTTATACCTGGAGAACTTTTAGGTGCTGTAAGCTTTGTGGCTACTGCAACGGACTGCTGCAGGACCCTGGGCTGTATTCTGAAAATAAAGAACAGCACCCTGTACATCATTTTGTGAAAAGATTTACAATATTTCAATGGTGCTACTCCATTCAAGACCCATATGGGCATGATGGCACTGCAGGTTCATTGTAATGCAGCACCTGAAAATTTACCTTGAACTGAGGAGTAAACAGACACATATCTTGGAAATTATAAGCTGTCATAGCTCAGTTTGTAAACTTAGCAGGTATTGGACTGAGAAATGCTACACTTACAATCCAGTATTGCACACCTTCCTATGTCTGTAATTTGAATGTTTCTGTACTAGATACGTGACACGCAGTGGTGACAGAGTTACATACAACACAGGTCCCATAGTCTGGGGAGAACCAGGAACCAACGGACAGCATGCCTTTTATCAGTTGATTCATCAGGGTACAAGACTCATACCAGCAGATTTCATAGCTCCTGCTCAGACACATAACCCTATTCAAGGTGGTTTACATCATAAGGTATGTAAGTTGTGCAGTTTTAGTCAGTTTTACTAGAGATACATGAGATGTGTTATTACAACTTCACAACAAGCATATGACAGTATTTTTAAACACCATATATCAAAGTGTTCCTTTTCTGTGAAAAGTTTTACTTTGAATGTTTAATGTTATCTTACAGCACAGTGCAGCATTTTGTAATATGTTTATTGTTCTGTTGTGAGAAGTTGTAAGCTCTGTCAGTTGCTCATGACTGCTTCTAACATATTTGCAAATGTCCTCACATCTGGAATCCCCACCATCCACAAACTGAGGACATACTTAATATGGCCTGGCTACAACTGTGTATTAATCCTCATACCCACAGACTGTGTTACCCTCTATTTAATATGAAATTAAAAACTGCAAGAGTAATGTGAATGACTTTGTGATTTCAGATACTGCTGGCTAACTTCTTAGCTCAGACTGAGGCTCTGATGAAAGGGAAGATGAAGGAAGAGGCCAGGTCTGAGCTGGAGAAGTCAGGGCTGTCTGGTGACAGCTTGGAAAAAATTCTCCCACACAAAGTGTTTGAAGGGAACAGACCAACCAATTCAATTGTCGTCAGGAAGATCACACCTTTCACGCTTGGAGCCCTTATTGGTATGGAAAGAGACGGGTGACATTTTAATTGCTAATATTGTTTTTTAGGTATTGTAACCCACATCTTGTATTTAGCACTACTGGGCTCCGGTTAAATACGCATCATTATCAGATATACTCAAAAGAGCTTCTTCATGTTACTTCATTAATTGTTTGATGCTGTTCTTAACTTTCAGGAACTTAAAAGAGATACATTTAAAAACTAGAATTTGAATAAAAATCCCCACTTAAGCCAGTCATCATACAATATTTGGGAATTTGTTATATTTCCTTTCCCCTTCTGTCACTGTTCATGGTATAATTTTCCATGTCCAGTAAGTTGCTATTGTGGTAGAACTGTAATTATGAAGTACAGCATGTGAAGAACCACACCGTAACTGCCGAATGACAATGACTATGATACATTGTAGTTACGTTGAATAATAGGACTGCTAATTATGAGTCCTTATAAAACATGTTTACCACACACATGTACAGTATATTTGGAGTTAGTTTTCCTACTCTTCTGTTCACCTAACAGTTCAGAACTCATACATACACTGCCTCAAAATTTTGTCATAACACTGCATTGGTGTAACCAAATGTATTTGTGAATTTTTTTCCAGCAATGTATGAGCACAAGATATTCACTCAGGGTGTGATATGGGACATCAATTCATATGATCAGTGGGGGTAAGTCAAGTTCAAAAGCAGTATAGCTTTTCTCCTTTGTGAACTACAAATAACACAATAACATGCCTAACAACAAAACAGTTGAATGCTGCCACATTAGTAGTAGTTACTGCAAGTCTCATCCCTGTGAGAGGATATATACAAGTACCTGCAGTCACACCATGCAATGGCTGTAGGAGTGTTTATAATAGCTGACAACACATAGGGTAAGGTTTTATTTCATTTAAAGAATTACTTATCTGGATACTGAACTGTCACTGTATAAATCACCTATATATATATATATATATATATATATATATATATATATATACATACATACATACGCGCGTGTGTGTGTGTAAGTAGGTAGGTATATAGTGAGTTTTCATTGTTTTCTTATTACATCATATACACACACACACAAGCAGTCTGCCATTTATCTATGACAAGTTGCCATACACGCATATAAAAAATATATATATATATGCATGCTGACTACAGGCTGGACGGTCCGGGATCGAGTCCCGGTGAGGGCAAGATTTTCTGCCTGTTCAGACCGGCCCTGGGGCCCACCCAGCCTCCTGTAAAATGGGTACCGGGTCTTTCCCGGTGGTAAAGTGCGGCCAGGGCGTGCTGCTGACCACTCACCCCCTTCTAGTGCCGCGGTCATGGAAGAGTAGAGCTATACCACTACCCACCCTCTGGGCCACATCGGGCCTGTAACGGGATCACTTTACCTTTTCATATATATGCATGTGTGTGTGTGTAGGTAGGTAGGTATATAACGAGTTTTCATTGTTTTCTTATTACATGATACACACACAAGCACAGTCTGTCGTTTATCTATGACAAGTTGCCATACACGCGTATATATATATATATACACATGTGTGTGTATGTGTAGGTAGGTAGGTATATAGCGAGTTTTCATTGTTTTCTTATTACATGATACACACACAAGCACAGTCTGTCGTTTATCTATGACAAGTTGCCATACACGCTGAACACACTGACCAAACTCGTAGCTCCATGAAGATGGCCAGAATATGCAGGAGTTCTGCATAATAAATAAAAACACTGAGCAACTTGCTGGTAGTGAAATTTGTGTGTGTAACTAAATGTATGAAAGTTAGGTCACATTTTTATAAAATCTCATACATATTTACAATGAACTGTTGTTTCAAGTGATATGCATTTTTATGACAGAAAACAATATATGCAGCATGTGCCCAGACGACCAAGTTGTGAGAAGTGACCTATAAACTTTAATCATGTGTATGTTCTTCTAAATATTTGTGTCATGAATCAGTGTAGCTGGTGATCTTGCCACTTGTTGAACCATTTAAGTACCGTTATTTTATGCTCATTTTTAGGTGTGCAAATAATTATAAACTGCAGGGATCAAACCACAAAAATGACATAGTTTTGAACTCGTAACACTTAATAGTTTTTACTTTTTAACTCGGGGTAAGGAGTGACAGACTTGACCCTGACCACTAATCAGCAGCCCTACATACAGTCAGCAGCTGGAACAGCATCATGCATATATTGCTCATTTGCAACAAGATTGTCACAACTCAAAATTTGGCATTTTTGGGTTATTGGTATAGAGAGAAACATTTGCAGATGCACTTTTGACAGGTATAGTCTCCTGAAAAATCACAAATTTTGGGTTGTGACACTGTTGTCGCAAGTGAGCAATATGGCTGGCAGTGGCTGAGGACAGGGCAGGGATGGAGAATTGAAACATACATATCTCCTCTCAACATGAAAATGATTTAGAGTCGATGTCAGATTTATATACTAGTGTATAACAACACTAATTTTCCCTGTAACCTTGCAGCACATTGAGAACTAATGCCATGAACATTAATGTATCTGTTTTTCCTATAGTGTTGAACTTGGCAAGCAGCTGGCAAAAGCCATTGAACCAGAGCTCTCTGACAAGAACCCTGTAACGTCTCATGATCCATCGACAAATGGCCTCATAAATTTCATCAAGAAGTCTGCTTCTTCTGGTTGAAATATAAATGTTCAATAATTATGCAGAGTCTATAATTCTGTAGTGCTGGTGAGAACTTTCAGAAATTGGTCATTAAAAATACGAATATATGTATAGACTAGGGACAGTTACTGACATTAGTCAAAAACTGATAAAGGGTCAATTCACACTATACGTCACGTTTCCGTTCTGTTGTGGAATGTCACCGTTCAGTAAAATTTTCTCATGTGTAATTAAATGGAGATGTTCACACTGAGAGGAATGTCTCCGTCACATCAGTTCCGTTCCATCGCCGTTGCTGAGTGAGAATGTTTGACGTGACAGAACAGGTCCGAACCTATCTGTACCTGCTTGATTCCGATAATGTGAATAGTCTACATCTCCTCCACTACACTTCGAGTGGTTGCTTGCAACGAGTGCTGCCTGTATTTGTCTTCAGATATGGATGAAAAATTAATAGAATTGGTACATAAATGTGAAGAATTATATGACATGTCAAATAAGAAGTATAGTGACAGTGTCTGGAAAGAAAAACTGGGGGGACAAATAGGTGAAGAGTTAAAAAAGTCAGGTAAGTTTCAGTGTTTTTTTATTGTGCATTTTGAAGTTACTATCATTCTATTATCACCGAAGTTCTAATAATTAACAAATAATGGAAAATGTATTCCGTGAAGTGGGCTGCATATTTGATGGAAATAATCGCAGGCCTCCTATCCCGTACTGTTCTGGAAGGTGAATGAACACGACAGACAGTGTGAACAAAGACCGTTCTGATGGAATGGTGATGGAACGGAAACGTGGCGCATAGTGTGAATCGGCCCAAAGGGTACGATTAGATTTACATGTTCAGTGACTGAAAGTCACCAACTTCAAATTTCTATAAGCAATGATCAGACTGTACAGTAATTAGTTGGGATCTGAAGAAGAAAATGTGTTTTTTATATAGAAGGAAATTGGTTCTTGTAAAGGGAAAAGATTTCATATTTAAAAAGGGGCGAACATTCTAATTTTTTATAAGGACTTGAAAGTTCATTGATCATATGCTCTAGGTAAAATTGCAATACAGTGAAACTTGATTTTATGCTTCTGAAGGCACCATTTACATACAATAAATGTAAAATTAAGGGAATGAAAATTTATGATGCTCTTGAAATTAGTGCATAAAGACTGTAATCTAGATCAATGTACTGCATTAAAATTGTAATCTAGTTCACTTCTTAGTCAGTTGCTACTTTTTGGCTTTCTGCTAAACCCTGCACATGTTGTTGTTAGTACTACTGAGGGTAGCTATCATGTTATTATAGACATCAGACCTTATTAACTATTTCCTCAGTGTCTGTGTGCCCTCCAGCGCTAACGAAAGTGTTGCACAAGGGTCACTTTGGCAAATAAAACTTCTCCAATGAATGTCGTTCGCAGGACTCTTGAATATGTGCACAGGATTAAAGAAACATGGATGTGAGGCACATAAAGCCACATTTCACTGTATTATACTGTACAATTACGTGATTCTTAAGTGTGTCTTATTTTTGTATGCAAATGACAAATTGTAGGTTATCTGGTGTATGCTGGCCATGTTCACTGCCTGAAGTAAATACACATGCCATATGAAATAAAGTGAAATGCCAACTTGATGCAACTAGGTAATTTTATTGATGTATTCCTAGCTCGACATGTTTCAGTTACATACGCCCATCATAAGGAGCACTAGATGTTGAGTTGCAGCATATGGTTTTCTGCACCGAGTTTTTGGATGGGTGGTGGTCTTGAGAGCCGCTGCATAGGTTGTGTGTATGGTGCGGATGGTGCCGTGCACCATCAATAAAATTACCCAGTTGCATCAAGTTGGCATTTAACTTTATTTCATGAGGAAGATGCACGGTCAAAAACCCTCAAGTACACATGCCATACCTTGATTTACTGTATTTTTAGGTGATTGCTCTACTCAGATTTAATTACTGTAAACTAGAACAGTATAAAATATATGCCTCAGCCATTCTGTTTGCAACCTGTAAGTGAAATACCTGTGAAATGCTGACTTTAATACTAATATTTTGTATCTCTGTAAGAATACAAGAAGTAATGAACAGGAGTCTTTAGGGTTGGGTGTCGAAGATTTTGTATCACCAAGTCTCCACTCGTTATCTGTCTGTTATTAAAGAGGACTTCACTGGCATGACAGCATAAGAGCAATAGAGTATTGTAGCCTTTCACCATGTACACAAATGCACTGGAAACACACATTTATCCACTAGTATATTGCTGTCAGATGAAAAGATAATCATATCAACCATCTATCAGGAGGTACTTGCCATAAATATAGATTACTTGTAATATTAATAATGGAAGATCTGCACCATGCTTGTAGTTAGGTGTTTCAGCACTCCAGAACTAGAGCAATCAAACAATTCGGTACTGTCAGAATCAATATAGCTACTATTAAAGATAATTAACATACTTTGGACCATGTTGATTTTTGTTGACTTCATTGCAATAATTTATAAAGTTACTATACTTTTAATGATTCAGTTACTGTATTAGGTGTTATAGTGCATCTTGAACTCAGTAAAAGTATCAGCATCATGTAATGAGCCATAATTGAAAAAGGAATAAAGATCATCTTATTTCATTTACCCTTTGCTACATATGCCCCTGACCCATTCCCCAATTCCAATGCCCCTGACCCATTCCCCAATTCCACTAATTCACACACACAAAATATTTCACCTTAGTTTTTATCTTCCATACTTCAAAAGCTTTAGAAGATAAATGTATGACGACAAGTTCAGTTTCATCTCATGCACTGTTGCTTCGCACATGTAAGGAAAATATTACAGAAGAATTATAGCTTTAATGCTTCAGATGTATACAAAGTTACCAAATTATTGGGAAATGTGTAAGAAGATGGAAAATAAGAGAATACCAATTTCACATGCTGGTGTAGACAGAAAAGGAAGGAAGTAAGACAACTGACGATTAACTTCATGTGTAGATGAAATTATTGGGAGGATCGTAAGTGTAGATTTCAACTTAACAGATCAACCACTGATGAGATATTCTGCATGTGTCAGATACTACAGAGGAAACATGGGATTACTGGAGCAGTATGTTATTTACAAGACATCAACACAACCTGTGCTTCAGACAGGAAGATGGTTCATTGTACCCATGAAACTAATGAAGTTAATTAATTTATTGGAGTTTCAATTGTTGGTAATACAAACAGAAACATAAAGGACACTCACCCAATCTTCAAATGTATAAAATACGATCTGTATAACTTACGAGAAACACCTGTCTGTGTACCTTAAGTTGATGTAATTAAACTTAAAAAATGTCAAATCCTCAAATGTTCTACCACCTTGTTTCCTGCCTTCTATCTTCACATGCTGCTTTATTCCTTCTGGTGGGGATTAGAATGTAACACAACCCAAAACTGTAGCCAAATTGGAAGCATAATGGCTGTTGCAACTGGAAACACCCAGTTTGCATAAACAGAGCTATCAACCACTGCATAAACCAGTGCTTGACATGTAGCACTGAAACCTGGAAAACAAAATTAACAGAAAATTTACTTTGCACTGTGGTATGGAAAAAGATTTGCCTGCCATACAGGCCCAATATTCTGTCTAAAAGCATGTCCATACACACCTCTTTCCAGAAGTTCAGGAACTGGCTCATCTGGAAATGTCAGTGCAGCGTAAGACATAACAACAACAGTCAGTAAACACAGGGGATGCAAGAGCAGCCACAGTGCTTTTTGTAGAATATCCAGGATCCTATATACACAAAAATCAGAAATGCTGGTTAACGGTATACTGAAAAAAACATCAGTGAATGTGAATTGTATGATCACATCCATGTATCTAAAATGTTAAATGAATTAAAAAATATACCCAAATACAGTACACATACTTCCATGATATATTTGTTTGCAATTTTGCATATGCACAGCAGTAAACTGACAGAAGCTGATAATGAAATATACACTATAGCCAAGGCAGTTACCAGTTTGTTGTTAGTTCTGAAGATACTTAGAAAGTACCTATTTCCAATGAAACAGATACCTCTTTCCAGCTCAGTAAACCAAATGGTAACTTTTCATCCTCCTCCTGTACTACAAAGTCCAGCCATCTGTGCTGTAAGGAGACATACCCTCCAGACCACATTCTCTTTGTTAGCACTGAAGGTTTTACTATTTTTCTTGCCATTCCCTTCACTGTGCCTCAGAAAAAGTAAAGCTATATTTTTTGAACAGTTCAAAAAATGCGAACATTCAAAGTGGATACTTGAGGGTTGTTTGACCATTCATCTTCCTCATGAAATAATGTGAAATGCCAACTTGATGCAACAAGGTAATTTTACTGATGTGCGTGTGATGGCACCATCCGCACCGTACACGTGACCTACGCAGCAGCTCTCAAGACCACCACCCATCCACAAACTCGGTGCAGAAAACCATATGCTGCAACTCCAACATCTAATGCTCCTGATGATGGGCATATGCATCCGAAACATGTCGAGCTAAGAACACATCAATAAAATTACCTTGTTGCATCAAGTTGGGATTTCACATTATTTCATTCAAAGTGGATATAACATGAGTGTATTCAGTGTAGGTGTAAAGAAAATGTGGAACTGGAAATGAGTACCCTGAGTTTGGCAAGGCAGACACAATTATATTCAGAGTAAGTCATCAGAGAGTTAAATTGCGGGTTTAAATGTTACTCTAAACGAACTGCCATCTTGTTTACCCCTGAGTATTTATATTACCTCAGAATACTTCCAGGCCTGTACTGACTTCTGGTTGTTGTCTGTCAGCTAAATGTTTTCATTTGTACTGACAGTTCAGTTAAAACTGCTCATCTGTCACATTCAACATGACTATAAACATTTCTAATCTACCTATAATTAGGTCCCACTTAACACATTATTTCGCACTTCACCTACCTTTACTTCACAGACGGCACAAAAATGCCCCGCTGAACCTGTTTGTTCATGTTTATCACAAAACATTTCATACCTAAAGGCAAATAAGGCACTGTGAATTGGTGAGGTTTGTGAATCCTAAGCACTGTCATGTCTAAAAGCACATCTGTGTATCATATATCTACCCTAATATTTATAAACCTGCAATTTGTGCCAAAACACATAATGCATATGTTCAACAAAACTATCCTTTTCATAAATTCTCTCACTGTGTACTTAAAGGCAGCTCAAACAAAGAAACTTTACATCTTGTTATGGAGAGGTTTTACTTCCTGCCACAGACAAAGGAACAGCCACACTTCACCTGTTTCGTGTTGGTGCCATCCACAAACCAGGAGGAACGTATATAACAGTGCTCAGAAGTGCCAAAGAAAAGTTTTGTAGTGATGTACAAAGTAGAAGTGTAGCCAGTTCAAGTAATGCAAAAATGTTGAGCACTGTCCAACTTTCTGCTGTTGCTCCAACACTGTGGAAAAGAAGGGAAAACATATCCTCTCCAAATAGTATACTGGATGGTCAAAAATTCATCTCATATACACTTCAACAAAATACTTTCATAAGGTCAGTTATTTACAGTATATGAGAACTGTTCGGGCTGTAGTAGAGTGTGTTCAAGTGGTACCAATGGATGCTAAGGTAGGCAACCCATTGACACACCAGCCAATGGATTCCCTGCACAAAAAAGTCCCTGGGCTGCTACGGGAATCACTGTACCACCACACGCTTGATGTCTCTGTATGACCTGAATGTAAGCCACTGAGCACTTTAAAATGAGCTGTTGAATGTGGTGACACTGCAGGTTGTATGCAGCATGGTGCAACACCTTGCAACAAACTCAGCATAGCATGTCCCGGACAGTGCAAGCCACAGCAAGATAAGCATTGCTGGGACATACGACTACCCGTCATGGGCATGCTGGGACACTTTCTCTTGATGGTGACAAACATCGTACTGGGTTACACAGAAGCACTGTGCACTGATGGTAACATCAGGCTCTTTAAAGAACTAAATGGGTGCAAACAAGGGCATCAGGACCAAAGGCTGGGGTGTGGTTCCAGCAGCAGACCAAGGGGTTCTTACCAAAGAGTACCCAATGGCTAGAATGTCAATGAGGTGCCTGGCTCAATGCCCAAAGAACTATTTCTAACTGCCTTTACTCTTTTGCCGACTATCAGTTTTTCGAGAACTGCTTAACACAAGTTATCTATTCCTTTGCCCAGAACAATCCCAGATTTAATCTAAACCCTCATACTACAGTACATTTACACAACACAAACAAAAATAAACTCAACATATATGTGACATGTACTGCTGAAAGAAATACTTTCATGAATTTTATCCAGTTTCTGGATCTTATTTTGCAATAATCCTAACAGAATGACACATGACATGAGAAATTAAATAGATTTCAAGTGACATAACTGTGAAGCTTTTCATGTACACATCAAATGAATAAAAATGGACCCAAACCCAGATCATTAGGCATGACATGCTTCATATCCTATTTCAATGGCAGACTGATGCCAAATGAAGGGAAAGTATATCTCAAGCATTATTCACATTCCTACGTACCCTGACTCTCCCCTCTCTCTATATACATGCTGTACAGACTATTTCTGAGCTCTGGCCCAATATACAAACAAAATCAGTGGACACTTCAAGAAAACATCAATGTTCAACCAAACTGAAATAACTTACCTGCCAGCAAATAGTGGTATAGCAAGCAGAGACAGAGATATAACAAGGTATCCCACATATACAGATGTGTCGGTGGATAATCCAAACTCAAGGCCCAGAGAACTAAGCACTTGAGGGGAAGACAATAAGACTATGCCAAGAACATGTGTTGACAAAACTGTCATTCCCACAGGAACCAGACTGAAGTGGTCCGATGAACTCTGGTAAAATAAAAACATGTGGCTTCAGTATATATATATATATGTGTGTGTGTGTGTGTGTGTGATTATAATATAAAAAAATTAATATGCCCCTCTAACACCCACACTAGTTTCAGGTGCAACAAAATGAAATACTTTGAATCATTCTTATTAGCCTATTTATGGGTTACAAGGCGAGATTATAAGGGACACATGTAAAATCATACACTAGCGTTTGGCATAAATGATCTTGCCGAGTGCTCCCTCTTCCAACTGGACAAAGGGGTAAATAATTGTTCAGAGGCTGTGTCTGCTCCTGGTTATGATGAAGCAGTATGTCCCACTTGGGGTGTGCTGGTAGCATGTATGACAGACCTTTTCTCTACATCTTCACAATAATTACTAGCATTACCTAGTGAGCCCCACAGTAAGTACCCCTTCCTTTCAAACAGGTGACCAACACAGATCTACCCTCTGACATGCAAATCAGTAAAGAAGTCCTAGAGTATATACTTCCTGGGAGTAATTTATCTACATAACCTCAAAGATTTGTACAAGCAGTATGTTTTTAATTGCTGCACAAACAGAATCCTACACAGAATTTGAGGGCATATTCCACATGTATGTCTGAATATTTCAATGGTTATCAGTCAAGCCAAAGACTACATAAAATGCCATCACCATCTTGTTTTATATTATGCACAGAAAGAAAACCTTAACAAAAGTTAATATTTTGCAATGTTCTAACACTATCCATCATCTCAGCACCTCTGATTAGGTGGTATCACTCCCACCTCATTAGCTGGTGTGTCAACTTGTTGTTATTAGCAACTGTAGGAAAACGGAACATACAACAGCATGATGTTTGTATCAACTTTAGTGACAAACCTGTCAACAGTTAAAAAGAACACACACCACACTAAAAGAACAAGGATAATGGACACTGTATGCATGCAAAGACACATACTTTATACTCCATAAAACTGTGCATATCTGTACAAGCATCAACTATTAGAATGATCAATGAATAATGAACTGGAAAGGACATGGAAGGAAGCAGCTATGGACTGAATGGACTGACTTGAGGTACTATGGTATTTGCTGGGAATGACAGAAACCACAAAAAGTCTAGTACAAAGTTGCTAGTCTCTAGCCCAATATTTAGACCATGGCCACCCTGCACAGAAAGCACTCAGCAATAATATATGGTCAGACAGAACTGTCATAAAGCTAATTCTTGTTTCATGTTTCATACTGTAATCGGTAACAAACCTTTTCCTGAGGACAATTATGCTGACTTTTAACTTCTACAGCTGCTTCCTTTTCTGCAGGTCGTATTTTGGTTGGATCTTCCTGCATTTTAAGCCACAGAGCAAATGCTTTAATTATTAACCCACCACAAAGTAGCCCAAGAGGTGGCATATACATTCCTGCAAATTAATGTGCAACATTAAACCTCAGCCTTGCACAAAATGAGCAGATAGATGACTTCAGATACCTGGTATTATGTATTACCGATCGAGATGAATCTGTCTGTAGCAGGCAAAAGGTAGAAGAAATATGACTGATGAAACCGTTCTAGCAGGTTATTTAAACTTCGAAATAATCCTTCCAGTACACTGCAAATAAATCACCAATATATTTAATATTAATTATAAATCATTACCATCCAGTCACTGTCATTAAAATTGCTGGTTGGGGGACATACAGCAAATTCAAGCAATTTCCAGTTTTTACACAGTTCTGCCCCATCACCAAATAAAACAATTAGCCTAGTGACTAGGCTACAGGACAACTGTGGAATTTGGTATTGATTCCTGTCAGGAGCAAATACGTCTCTAAAGAATAATGACCAGCTCTAAGGCCCACCCAGTGTATATGGAAGCTTTTTCCCTGGGGTAATAAACAGCCAGGGCATGACAACCATTCACCTCTATCTTGCATTGACTTAATTAAGCACAGAGACAACTCTCATCCTGCTGTCTATTCCACTACATCTTCAGCCACTCTCTACTTCAAATTGCACTTATTAAAAACACAAAAGCCCATCACTGTAACAGCATTTCTGTGGAATCTATACTTCACTTACCGCCCCATTTGGAAGTAAAGAGCTGGACTGCCTTTCCCTTTCTTTTCAAAACCTTCCAAAGTCACGGCCTCAATACCAAACCTATTGACAGAAAATGGCACGCATTAGAAGTTACATACCCTCCAACTTTTGGCCCATTCTAACATGCTACTAAAACATCACACAAGCCTGCTTTACTTATTTTAAAAGGAAAGGAATACTTTATATACACTTATTACACAACTGGCTGTGTCATTAATCCACCAAGTTGACTGAAACAGCTCTTAAAATCCTACAAAACCACGGCTTGTTTTTGTATCATTTTATATATACAATTTACTCAGTAACCCCATGAAATACAGTCCTTCCTGTGAAACTCGGAGTCAGTCAGTGAAAACACCGAATGCACTTCTAATCTCCTGAAAGGGGGTGCTACCTGATCAGCTCATCTCACCTTGCAACTTGTTACAGCAAATACAAAAATATTACTCAATACTGAATGGTGGATGCTGGTTTTGGTAGATAATGGAAGACATTTAGGAAGCTCCAATTTCGATTCTTGAGTCCACAAATTGTAAGTTGATCTGTAAGTCCCCAAGCTTTCCCTTGGAGCAAAATTGCCTCTAAAGAAGTCTAAAACACCTGAGATTGATTCCCTAAAAATTATAAAAATTCAAACCACAGATCATCAAAATGGCAATACACAAGTTCTTGAAAATGTACAAACATGTGGCAATGTACCATATTGAATGGAATTTAATGTATCTCCAGACACAATTTACACCCAATTTTGAAGGACTACAGTTAAGAGCATTTTTAAACAAATATCAAAGTTCACCTATTTCTGGAGATCATTCATCAAAATGTAATTTGTTCAAGTGTCCTTATAAACAGACAGCAGTATAATGTACACTCAGCTATTCATAAATCACACCAACAGTGACATACGCAATTAATTTTGACGAATATGCAGGAATGCTGTGTATTTTATAAATTTACTAACCTATGGAAAAGTCCATGATTCCCATTTGGAACACCAGTTGCTTGTGTGGTAACCATTGCCATTAATATCTTGAATGAATGTAACCATTCTTTGTACCAGTTTCTGTAGTTACCATTTTCCTATGATATAAAACATAAATATTTTTAACAAACAACTAAACAGTCAGGGCTCTTCAGATTTATAACCATATCTGTGTCTCACCATATCATTAAGCTCCTGTTTACTAAATAACTGTGGGCTGAGATAATGTAGTTGGTACAATGACTCGCTAAAGGCTGGACAAGCTGGGGATCAAATCCCAGTGGGGGGCAATTTTTCCACAGCTGTCCAGACTGGCCCTGGAGCCCACCCAGCCTCCTGTAAAATGGGTACCAGATCTCTTTTCCAGGGGTAAAATGGCCAGGGTGTAGAGTTGACCACCCACCTCTATCTAGTGCCAGAATTAAAGAAAGAGTAGAGCTATACCTCCACCTCCCATGTGGGCCTTCATAGACTGTTCTAGTGTGAACTCTACCTTGTAATAAACTGTAACTTGCACCATCAAAATGAAAAAATAAAGTACCAACTGAACCATCAATATATGATCTAAAGTCTCCAGAGATGACAGAAGTTATTCACTTTCCTTAGCGTTTCCTCCTGCTTCACATAATCTAGTCCTTATTCTGAAGTAGGCAGTAATCACAATTACTCATCACAGAGGTGGAAAAAATTAAAATATGTACACTCACCTTATTTTTGAACGTATGCCTGACACCCTCCTTGGAGCACATCCTGTGCACTAAGTTCACCAAATCCAAGTTTGGTAACTGACCATTCAGACCCTCAATTTTCACATCAATATAACCAATCTTTTCAGCATGAAGTTCCAGATTTATGGCAGCCTGTTAAAGAGAAAATTAATGTTTAATAATGACTTAACCTATTTAGAATACATTCTTTCCACACACATGATGACCTACCGGTGGGCACTGTCGTCACATCCAGGTGGTACAGGTGTGTAACTGACTAAAGCAGACACCCTGGAAAATAATTAACATCAGTGTTGGTAGCCATGTTGCCAAATTTGGCACTATACTTGTGAGTGTTTCTTTCCACAGTAAATACAGATTACAATTCATTCTTTCCAGCCATGTCCCCTGCAACTACTCCAAAATGTTAGTACATTTCTTCCATATTACATGGTATCACATTCATGATAATATACATCACAGTGACTGCTGTGAAAATCCTCAAATCTCATGTCAAATTCCCTGCTTTTAAGAAACATAAATATTTACCACTATACTCACAAAATCTAAAACCTGGACCATATGATGTGTGTCAAATCCAGTCCACCCCTTTATATTTTATTTCTAAGACCCGTAATAATACCTTCCAAATTAAAAATCTGATGCTGCTGTCCATATTTCAGGACAAGCCATAGAATTCATCCATGTCTGGGATTCCTCCTTGTATGTCATAACATACTACTCTTCTACAGTGGGGGCTTTTTAACCCCATGCACATACCCAAAGCTACAGGTATGCCCCTTTGCTGTTCAGAGTGCCTAACTCAAAATATCTGGAGTGACAATCTGCATCTGGAGGCCACTGCCTCCATCTGCAACGTAAAAACATGGCATGCCATGATGTTAAGGAACCCCCTAAACATGAAGAGGTCTTTCAAAAAGTTCACTGTGTGATATTAAGCAAATATGTTGGATATTTATTTCCAAAAAACATACTCAAGTTCTAACTGTATATGTTTAATGGCATTTATAACAATTATTACAGATGTTCGATATTGTTAAAGAGAGAACCTGGGCTTTCATCCATTCTCAGCCAAGTTTCTTCACTGTTAAAAAAATGATATACAAGAACACAATAACACAGAGGTTACAACAGGCATGTACAACGTATCCCTTTGAGACAGATGTCTCTGAGAACTTATGGGTTAAAGATGTATTATGGAATAATTCCATCTGACAATCATTATCAACATATTTCAGTATCACTCACATATATCCAAGAACAACAACTTATTATTACCTGTATTGCTCCGCCCCTTCCCATCATATCGCCATGATCGAGAACACCACTCCGCCCACAAGTGGCTTTATGGTAAGCCTCAAGCCATGCTTGCACTCCCAACTGTTCATGCTCAGTCACCAGAAAGATCACATCTTTTGCCCAGTATTTCTGACCTAAATAATAACATAAATCTATAGAGATTCAGCAATGCAAATTTCTCAAGGGTGCAAATAGTAGGGCAAAGGTCTATGAAAGTTAGTAGCAAGCCTTCAGTAACTATTTATAAAACTGAGGATGCTCAACTCGCAGTAAAATTGTTATCATCTTCACTACTACAATTTTATTAAACACAAAGATGCAACATGTACTCAAAAATTCATTTTTAAATAGATGATTGTTTGAATTTGCATAATGCATGGGTGCACAAATTTTCCAAGAATCTGGAAGCCACTTCAAAATGCTAGGCACTGGACAGATGGCATAAAGCAAGTTCCATGCTTAGGATCCACAAATATAAGGCTCAACCATACAAAACTTAGTCACCACAGTAACTTGATGCTTGGGATTTGGGCACCTCTGGACTAATGTTAAGCCTTCAAACCACGATTTCCAAGGAAATGTACTATAAACACAAACAGGCTACATAAACATTATTTTGACATAAAAAACTACCAATCACATATGTAAAGCATAAAACATGTTTTACAGACACCTAAAATTTCTTTTCAAGACATTCACTTTTCAGGAAATAATTGCATAACCTAAAAAATGTGTAAAGGCTCTAAACAATGTACATTTTAAAGTATATGAAATTTATACATGGTTATACAGGTGTTAAAAAAGCAGCCCCTAAATAAAGGTACAGGTAACAGCTGTCCATGTCCATGCCATGAAGACATAAGGGGGGGGGGGGAGGAGAGGTATAGTTCTTATTCTTAATCTGAGTATTATTTGGAGATGACTCCCTACATCTAGTGGTTCTTCAAATAAATTAAAGTGAATCCAACTTGCACATGGCAAAGTCCGACTATATTACATAAACATCACACATGAAGCTTCAACAAAACATGTCAAAGTATTCAAATATTTAATGATTGTCGTTCATCACATCAGTACAACATTTCACTGCCAAACTAACAAAACATGTTCTGACTACCAAGAAGTCATCACTAGATGAAGAAATATGCCATTCTATTATGACTTCCAATGAAATGGTGTACTGTCAACATGATTAGAAACAGTTATGGTAAGTGACAGTTAATAGATACTGGAATGTTGCAAAATAAGTGGCTAAAAGAAAAGCAGCTATAGCCAGTATAATTTATCCAGTTTTATGAAATGTACTATTCATCTACAGCATGGAAGGTAACTTACGTCTGAAATATTTTGCAAGGGCAAGCATGATTGCTATAGATGGTGTAGTTCCAGGATGAACACTGGTTGGTGGCCGGTATGGGACACTCAAAACTAGAGCCTCAGTACTTGAACTACGGGGAGCACGCAGAATTGCATAGACATTCTTCCCAGCATATTTCTGTATAAATTTCAAAGCAAATCTTGTTGAAATGAACTGGAGATTTCAACAGAACACAGCGCAAAATAGAGCAGATTTTAATAGAAACCTTACATATATACAAGGGTTGGATAAAAAGTAGTGGCAACTCCCCTATAGTTTTGAAATGACTTTATTACCTGAGGTAAACACATTTATATTCCTTCAATATAATCTCCCCCCATGTGTACCACCTTCTGCCAAGTTTATGGAAGGCGTCGTACACCATCAGCGCGTCCACTTCTGTCAATGTCCAGCAGTGACCGCCCTACAGCACGAATAATCGCCTCTCTTGTGTTGTAACGTATCCCTCACAGTGGTTCTTTCATTTTGACAAAAAGATCATAATCGCATGGACTCATATCGGGTGAGTATGGCAGTTGTTCCAGTATCTCCCATCGCCAGCGGCGAAGGAGATCCGTGACAACATTGGCAGTATGAGCCCTTGTATTGTCATGAAGGAAGATAGGATTCATTGCCAACAAGTGCTGTTGCTTTCTCCTGAGTGCTGGACGAAGATGATTATGGAGGAAATTGCAGTAGTAGGCAGCGTTTACTGTCTGTCTTTGAGGGACAGTGTGGTGCAGTATCACTCCATCAATGTCATATGCCACAATGAACATCGCCTTCACATTACTCTGTGTAGGGC
>Ga0123354_10003113_pt1 | contig 22673 bp, 11 predicted proteins | sample TergutLab28metaG_2_FD_97872 | JGI IMG/M metagenome (GOLD analysis project Ga0123354, IMG submission 97872) | Labiotermes labralis P4 segment gut microbial communities from Petit-Saut dam, French Guiana - Lab288 P4 | ecosystem: Host-associated > Arthropoda: Insects > Digestive system > Gut ... | reverse complement strand
TCGGTTATAAAAACCAATCAGTTTATGCTGTAAGTGGCACAAGTCGCTGTTTGTTCTCAGATAAATACAAAACACATAAATACAGTGTGGGCAGAGCGTACAGTTGTTGAATGTTAAACTGGTAGTGCATCACGTGACCAGTAGGCTTTAAAGGTTAAGTCGATTAATTACTAAGATTACGCGCTGCAAGTGTTACCGCCTGGTTTTAAACATGAAGTTGTTCCTAAACACCGTCATATAAACAGTTTTAAGGGAGCAGCAGAAGAAGAACTCTTGCAGTGAGGTGAGAATAGCTATCTTTACGCTTCGCCCACTTTATTCCCAAGGAAAAATAACAGGTGTCCATTTTTGAGAGGATACGTTGACCCCCCTGTCGGTCTGGATGCGGTGACGAAGATCTGCCTGTACAACAAATAGCGCCCTAGCCTTCAATTAGCCTGAATTATTTTTAGTTCTCTACTGGAGATTGGAAACAGTCAAATAACAGCTACCTGTAATTAAGACAGCTGATTAATTTTACTTTTTTACTGCTTGCCGACAAATGCCTATTTTATTTCTTCGTTTTTTGTTACTTTAAACTTCTCAAATGGGATATTGCATGTGACACCTATTTGTAAATTATCCCATTTCGTGTTACAATGTGACACAAACAATGATACGTAGCTGGTATTCTCTACTCTAAAATGCTTTGACAATAACGATGAAGGCAGATAAGTCAAAGATATTATAGAGAGAAAGAAGGACTCGAGAAAATTGAGACGAAGCGGCACAATGTGGAAGGAAACAACAGATATAAATCAAATTGCTTCGGCGAAGAGAGGATTTTTCTCCCCTTTTTTTTCGGAAGCGATAGTTGTTTGACAGAAAGTGACAAAGCGGAAAGAAGTGTATGGCGCCAGGCGTCTTAGGACGTAGAATACTGTCTGATTGCAAGGAAAGAAACTATTATTTCTTAAGCTTTGGGCAGACTGGTAAGGTACAGAATCAGTTTCCGACACTTTATATCTCCATGTTTCGGGTTATTCGTTGAAAACTTTCCAGTTGCATATCTGGCTGACAAATTTTGTTTTTCTGTTCGTGCTCACAACAGCCCGCCACCGGATCCTGTCCTGGGCCAGCTGATTTCAATTCACACTATAGCATCCTGTTTCTTTGGTTTGTTTTAACAGCATAACCCACTCTACATCAAAGTCTTTCACATCTTTTCTACTACTGACATCTGCCAAAAAATTGTTATTTTCGATACACGCGTCGTTGGCTTGAAAGGGTGACGTAATTCTAAGAAATCCGGACTTTATTTTACTTTGAGAGTCTAAATTAGTTTTCTTTAAACATTTTTCTTAAAAAAAAGCATAGTATAGAAATTGATGTACCAACTGCCTAAACATTACAGAATTTATCATAACTGGAACATATATTAAGAAGTATCAGCACTATTTATTGTGTTATTAGAAGTGGAAATTAAAATTAGAATTTACATTAGAGTTCTGTATTTCTAGGGCCCACTTCGGAAACGTAAAGTTTGAAGTATTTTTTCCCCCCCAATGCCACCACATGTCCTTGTAGACTTCGTGGTCCTCCCTCCTGGACATGGCAGGAGTATAACCGACTTCTGAGTTTGGGACGCCCATGAGGCGCAGTTACGTTGTCCCGATGATGTGAGTTGTGATATAGGAGGATGTAGTGCCATGAGGGCCCTTAAACCTAAATTCTACCAACCTACCCAGACCATGGTCACCGCGGGAATCCTCCCCTTCAGGGACAATTCCCACGGTAGAGCCGGGAATCGAGCCCGGGACCTCATGATTAGTAGACAGAGAGAATCTGACCACTAGACCACGAGGTTGGTCGTTTAAAACTGCAAGTTTACTAGTCTCTTTTATTTGTAGTGTAGTCCTGAGCAACCGTACGTCTAGAATAAAAAAAAAAACCTTTTATTCCTGTGTGGTTGTCTGCATAGTGATTGAACCTAACAGACACTAGTCCTTTATCCGTACTTTAACTTATATTTTTCTTTCCTTTGGTAAAGAAACCCATTTATTTTTAGCGGAATATTTGGGAATATCCTGTCGAAACTTCTAGAAGCCTTGGTCTTCCTTGCCTCACTTGTATCAATTCCATTTCACTTTGATGTATCTCTTTTTTATTTTTGCGCAAAGTTCTTTCCCCTTTTCTCTTCCGAGTGACATATCGCCTTGATAATCCAGCGATGTGCCAAAGCTGTAAAAGGCAAAGTGAATAGTTCGCCGAGCCGTGTGATTCGGTAATTCTACAGCACTAGACCATCTCTTCCACAAGACTGCGTTTAATTGTTATTAAGCTGACAGAGGCTCTCCTTACTAGATCCTCGCCCTGTAGACGTGAGATGTTTGAAATTGTGGGGGGTTCTTGGGGGCTCAGGGTAATGATCAGAAGTGTGCATGAGATACTGTTTGGGGGTGGGGAGGTTGGAAGGATAGAGGAAGCGGGTAAAACGAGCAAGTTTCGGTTGCTTAGGATGGTAGACTGTAAGACGAAATGATTCAAGGGGTTAGCAAGACCTACGCCCCTCTTCCACCGTCCAGGTCCATTGGGGTGAAATCAAGAGAACATGAGGTCGCTGGGTGAGCGACGCCTAAACTTGCGTTATAGGCTGCTATAAACTGAATTGAAGGAAATGGAAAGTGATTTTATTCTTCAGGACGATTTGAGAACTTCATGGAGGGAAGTGAGTTTCAGCTGGAGAAGTGAAATAAATTGCTGGGGCGCGTTCTTCACTGCGTTCTTATGCTAATGACGTACCTGACATCAACCTTGCTTTTGCCATTACAGACGCAGATATCTCATGATATGAAATTTTTCTCGTTGTGGGTCAGAAATAATTCTGTCTCTCCATTCAAGCCAAACATATTACTGAAATTAGACACTGCTTATCAAACACTCGTGCTGTCGGCATAATGTGGACATTTCCCCAAATAAAACTAAGTGCGAAATGCGGGACTTTTATTATTCGTGAGTGGATTTTGGCTGTCAGTTTGTACAATTTGAGTGTCTTATCGGTACATAGAAGCGTATTACTGTTTTTACTGTGTAGGAACATCAGATGTCACTAGTGTGTTAATTACTGTATTTTAAGTTTAACTGTACTAGTTATATGATGCCTTATGACTTTTAAAGGGGTTCACAAATTGTGAAAGGATGTAGAAGGGGAGGTTTAAAGCATACTTCAAGGTCTTAAGTTGGAATTGGAAAAATTACTGGGCTTGCCATGGACATCCTGGAGAGGAAAATCCGATAGCTGTCTCATTGGTATGTGATGAAACTACTGCAACCACCATAATTACGCGCGCTAGTCTGTCTCATGACTCCAAGCCTAATTGTAGGTCGGTACCTGCAATTAGGATTTTAAACTGTAAGTTTTAAGAGTTAAAATTTTCAACACAAATTTTTGTAACACTTCTAGGAAATCCATGCACTGTTTATCTTATGGTTTCCCAGCTATAAACATGAAAATACTGTAATTTTACCTTCTATTGGCATGAGTGTGAAAATTAGTCTTTCGCACTCAGGCACTCCCTAGACTGCGCTATATTAAAAAACCAGGTGCAGAGGAGAATATTTGGGCCTACCATGCAGGCAGTAGCAGGAATACGGTTAGAATTAGGAAAACAAGGTTATTTGTTAACAAACGACATCCCGCTGTGTTTTTATAACATATGATATCAAAGTAAAATTCAGTGAACCCAACTATCTCGTTAGTATAAAAGACATGTTTTCACAATTCGCTACGTCTTTTTTCCTTACAAATGTTTTGCAAAGAAGAGATTTATTTCACGAAAAAATCCATTTACATGCTTTTTATATACGAGTATTGTGTAATTTTCGCCTCATGATGGTCTCTTAACCCTTACCCTGCTAACGTGGAGAATATGGTGAGCTCCTAATAATGCCAGCAAATGGCAGATGGGATTTAACTTGGCGTTTAAAGGGTTAAGCTAAAAAAGTAACGAACTGTAAATGAAGGTATTGCTTTTTAATAAAAATAATGATATTTAGTGAATTATTGTTTGATATGTTAAGAAAGAAATTGTTTTTTTGTAACCCGTCAAATATTATTAGTGTGCTCAAACAAAGGGAAATGGGGTAGGCGACACATGTAGCACGTATGGGGAAATTATTTAAATCATACACGTAGTAATTGCTGTGCTGTAGCGTTCAAGATCTTGCTTTTAACAACATTTTGTGTTTATAGGTGTCGCATGATTATCAGGATAAACGTGTATTTGTGCTTGTAATGGAAGCATTGTGCTTCGTGGCGTAGAAATTGAAAATTTTAAGTAAAATTTAAACAAGTTTCATTCCAGAGTGTTAATTTGTTAGCCTCGATATGTACATACTATCTCCTACAAGGTATTATCAGTGGAGGTAGATGGCATTTGTCTTCAGACGAAATCGACGTGTAGGTAGTTTCATCTCTAAGAGTGCATCTCAACCTGCTGATATGGAGGAACCCATAAAACGATTGTTTATATCCCGAGAAAATCCTACCAACGAAAATGTTTACAGGCGAAGAGACATTTGGTAGTGCATGGAGATAACTGCAGTATTGCCAATTGCCCGACAAAATTTCACGTGATTTTTAGAGAGACACTTATCGCGGTAAACATTTGCTATAATTGTTTGACGATTTCTTGCGAACCCCAGCCTGGGTAAAATTGAGTTCAGTATTCGACAGATGGCGTTTATCGTGAGAAAGTCTCGACATGTACATACTTTCACCAATAAGAGGTGCTGAGTGTCTTGCAGACAGCGTTATTTGTCAGACGGCCTCGAGATGAAACCACAGTTTTCTTCTACTTACGACTTCCCGTTCATTTTAGATTGCTCGATTCCATTGGTAAGTAACATCTCGGAAGCAGTGAGTGTACTGTTGTGTTGGTCTGAGTAACAGCGCTTACCGCATTCATATCCGTCACGACTTAACATTTCTGATACGGTTGATTAAACCTGCAGGCTGTATACTGTGCGTAGTAGAAACCGCAATCCAATTATTCACCTGCGTTTATCTCTCCGCAGTGTAATCGTATGATGTCTGGGGCGGAGTATTGGGGAAGGAAGGATCAGAACGAATGACATGCAGTCAGAGGCGTGGGGCAGGGTGGTGGGGTTAAACAAAGATGATAACAGTTGCAGGAGTGATAGAGAAAGAAGAGCAGGAATGCAAATAAGTTGAAGCGACAAATGGGAACAACACAGTTCAACAGAGGATGTCATGATATATGAAGAAGAATGATTGGAGGCCTCCCCCAGTACCACCATACCCATCTAGCTTTCTGTCTGTTACAATTTACAAGCAGAGGATAACAGATACACTGCGTTGTGTAAAACATTAGCACCGGCTGAAACGCATCAAAGTTCATACTGGCGCTGCGTTTGGAACCTGAACGATGCGAAAGTCATTTCCAGTGGTGTGCAGGAATTCAGCCCGTAGACACCCTCAATTCATGTGTACAATCCTATCAGCCATGTCGAAAGTTAAGAACAGGTCACTGTTTTTGTGATAACTTACTTATTTACTTACTTACTTACTTACTTACTTACTTACTTACTTACTCCATGGAGCAGAGTCCTTCTTGAGAACCCAACCAGTTTTCAGCTAGTCAGGAAATTCCCCGCATTTTATGGAACCCGAAGGTTCATTACCGCATTCACAAGTGCCTGCCACCTGTCCCTATCCACAGTCAGCTCGATCCAGTCCATACCACCACATCCCACTTCCTGAAGATCCATCTTATTATTATCGTCCCATCTACGCCTGAGTCTTCCAAAAGGCATCTTTCCCTCAGGTTTCCCCACCAGAAACCTGTATACACCTCTACTCTCCGCTATACATGCTACATTCACCGCCCATCTCATCCTTCTCGATTTGACCACCTGAACAATGTTGGGTGAGGAGAAGAGATCATTAAGCTCCTCATTATGTGCTTTCCTCCACTCCCCTGTTACCTCGTCCCTCATAGGCCCAAATATTCTTCTCAACGCCTTTTTCTCGAACACCCTTAGTCAACGTTCCTCTCTCAATGTGAGCGACCAAGTTTCACACTTATACAAAACAACAGACAAAATTATAGTTCTTTAAATTTTGGGATAGTAACGTGGAAGACAAAAGATTCTGCACCGACGAATAGCAAGCATTCCCTGATTTCAATCTGCTCTTAATTTCTTCCTGAATAAAATTTTGATTTGTTAAGGTTCTTCCAAAATATTTGAACTCTACACTCTTTCACAGGAACTATTATCAGTCTTTATATTGTGACTTCGCCCTGCATTCTGATCTCGAGACATGACCATGTACTTAGTCTTATCAGCATTTACTTCTAGTCCAATCTCCGTACTAGCAACTGCTAATAGGGAGATTGAACTAGAATTAAATACCGTGATAACATCGTGTTTTTATGTAATATAATAGGAGATTGTTCATAATCGAATGTGCATTTTGCAGTGATATACTCACGTAATGTGCACAGAAACGGAGCTTCACTGACGGGTTTCTGTTGCAGTTCTGTGCTGAAAACTGTGATGTCTGAAGGTCAGAGATATAATTAAAAGCACCGTTTTAAGATCGCAGTTAGGTAGAAAGGACATAGGTTAGAAAGGGATAAGGGAGAAAGGAAGGAAGAGGGTGAAAGCCTGAAGACAGGAAGGAAGTGATTTCCCAGTGAATTTCAACGTTAATGCCAGCAGATCAGATACGATATACGATACAGTCATATGCTGTAGGAAATGCCATTTTTAAAGAAGCTTCTATGATTATATTACAAAGTTCTGTACAATAACTTTGTACCTGTGCATAGTGAAGGAAATGCTTATACAATTTACACAATTTATTGCGGGCGTACGTTCATCTATACAAGGAGGAGCGAATGGAGCAGATTCTTTAGTGATCCCACTGACAATACAATTCCAGAATTTTATGCACACAAACTGTGTATCACCATGATAATGCAGGATATCTGTTTTGCAACATGTGGGAATTTTATTGTGGGGAATTCGAAGGATAGTGCGTTAAAGGTGTTATTCGACGTGAAAAGAGATCTGACACTGGAACACATCCTATATTTGAAATGGTGGTCGTCTGAGTTATTAAAACATGTGGAATTATGTCTCTTCCGACGTTTCGGGGGAATGTGTTGCCTCCATTGTCATAGTTATTGACATTTTAAAAGTGGAAGCTGAATGATCTTCAGTCACCCTGAAGAGAGATATGATACGTTCTTCCAAAACATAGTAATAAACTTGTTACCTTGCTGTTCATAGAAAACAACGTCATTTGATTAATGTTAGGCGTGAAGGCCTCAAAAACTTGCGTGATACAAATGTCGGACATCAACCTCGTCTAGTATTGGTTGTCGAATTACCAATCATCAGTAATGAAGTGACAGATGGAGCCAGTGTGACTTTCGGGCAGTAATCCATATGCAAATTCTGCTTAATCAACATTAATCGAAGTAAGGCTATGTGCACATTATTTGACAGGGATCTGTAGTGTAATAACAAAATACGATGTCTCCCTTCTCCTAGGATATGACGTCGCCTCATCCGGTTACTTGTTACAGACGTTTCGAGATAATATACTAGTCTCGTGTTTGCAGGATCGGAATGTCCAAAAAGTAGTTTAGACCCTTGACCTGAGAACAATACCTAGTGTAGAAATGGTAGGAAACCCAGTGACGTGGCGTTTTGTTACAGAGGAATGGATAGATCAGCCACACCGTTGCAAACACCTAAAATTTTCCAGGGAAAAATACGTTAGTCACAAATAAACAATGCGACAGAGACGAAGAGAAAGCAGTTCTTACTCCACTTTTACTGTTACTTACTTACTTACTTACTCCTTGAAGCAGAGTCCTTCTTGAGGAGCTAACCGTTTTGCAGCTAGTCAAGAAATTCCCCCCATTTTATGGAACCCGAAGGTTCAATACCGCATTCACCAGCGCCCGCCAGCTGTCTCTACCCTGAGCCAGCTCAATCCAGTCCACACCCCCACATCCCACTTCCTGAAGATCCGTCTTAATATTATCCTCCCATCTATGCCTGGTTCTCCCAAGTGGTCTCTTTCCCTCAGGTTTCCCCACCAAAACCCTGTACACGCCTCTTCCCTCCCCCATACGCGCTAAATGTCTCGCCCATCTACTCTTACTATAGTATATTTTAAATATTTAGGGTACAAATAAATGCAAGCATATTTTAATGTTTCTAAGGAAACTGCGGTGTCCAAATCTACGAACTTGCCGCACATCGCGGTGTGTAAATACAGGATGGGCCAAAAGTAGGTACACAGTAATTAACTATGTACTGTATACCTACTTTTTGCCCACCCTGCATATCAGCAACCCTACTGATGGTGTATCTGTGCGCCCAAACACAAACGTCACAATTACGCTTCCAAACTTAACATGTAAAATGTTGTTGGTTTCATGCACATTGAAAGCAATTTTTTATACTCAGACGGGATGCAAGGCATGAAGCACTGAAATACAATATTGTAGAGCTGGTTATGCTTCCATCATTAGGTTAGAGTATGAAATATCTTCTGTTTGGTCCGTTAGATGGAGCTAATATTTATCCGGTGTCCGGAGGTAGGCATTAGCCCCATCTAACGGACCACAAGGAGACTTTTTCAGTTTCACGGGATATCGGAAGCGTAACTTTATTTATATTGTATATAACCAGAACGAGAAAATGGACATTGTCCAATATACTGACTGCACGTGTGTCAGTTAGAGAACACAACATCCGTGGAGAACTTGAGAAAGGATAACGTCAAACTAAGCACAAGTTTTGGGTAGCATAATGTGGTTTTACTTTCACGTGAAAGGCAAATTTAGCAAGGTGTAACATTTATGGGTAGGAACGCCCAAAAGAAGCTTTTCAGGTAGGCCTTCGCTTCGAAATCACAATTAAATTCCAAGCGCAGGCTTAAGTTTTGTCGTATGAGCACGTCCGCCCCTATTAACGCAAATTATGTAGATGTCATTCGACACAGTAAATTTATAGCAAATATTTAAAGCCGATGGATGTAGGCGTGATCGACAGGATATTATTAAAATTGATCTGAAAAGAAAGGGAAGGGAGATGGAAAGGTGTAATTTGGATTGTCTAGTTCAGGATAGGGACAAGTGGCATTCTGTTTGAAACACTATACTGAATTTTCTGTTTCTAGGGGATAAAGCTTTTTTGCTTCTTGCATAACAAGTTTTGAATAAGGATTCTGCTTCTTAGATTTACTTAGATTTCTAGTTTTTCCAAGTGGATAATAGAAGGTTTTGTGTTACATAATGAATAATTTCTTAACGTACCCCATATTATTAGGTTGACCAAACGAAGCAGGATGAGATGGGAGCGACATGTAGCAGTTTTCATTGAAATGAACAATGGTATCAACGTATTTGTCACAAAATCTCAAAGACAGAGGCCACATTGAAAAGTAAATGTGAGCGTTAGAATGACGTAATAGCTCTTCGTAATAACACGAAACGAGGAGGTTGGCTGTATTGACTGGCTAAGCCTACCGTTTAATTGCGAGCTGTCTATGAATAAGGTAAAGAAAAGTCGGGATCGATAGACATGAAATTGCGTGGTCGGCCAAGTAACTATCAATATTTAAAACATAGCTCAGCACTGTTATGTACAATACACGCAGAATGGCACAGTGGCGTATATAGGTAGGGGTTGCTTCATTGCTTACAGAAACATGATGTAATTCGACAGGTGCCCAAATTAGTTTCGTTAAAATTTATGAAGAGATGAGTTAATGGTGTGCATATTCACCTCGTCATTTATTTCGTGGTTCAATAGTGATTTCGCTGATGCTAAAGAACACATGTCAGTCGTTCTGAACTTGAAGCAAAGGAAACATGAAATATGTTGCGTCTATTGGCAAACAAGCCAAAAGGGCCTAAAAGGATCTTGACAGTTTCTTTGCGCAGGGACTAGACATGAAAAATTTCTTTAAAAGTACGTGTTCTTGTTCTCGTGTCTTCTCGCTTTGCACAGTAACATACAGCTTTTGATAAAATTTCTCTCACCTAATTTTAACTTGAGGCACAGTGGCATGATGGATGGAAATGTGCCCAAAACTTTGAAACGCGTTATATGACAAGTGATAACAACAACAACAACAACAACAACGACGATAACAACAACAACAACAATAAAAACAACAGGATAGCTCGTGAACCAGAGGAGCCAACTAAATCTTTGAAGCAGAGTCCCTTCTAAGAAGTTGATATTTTTTCAACAATCCAGGAATTCCTCACATTTAATAAAATTCAGCGGTATTACTACTTTCAGAGCCTGGACCTTGTACCTATATTAAGCCAGATGACATCAGTCCACTTCCTCCCTTCCTCTTCCTTACAGGTTAATTTTAATATCAGTCTACGCCGAGGCCTTCCACTCGAACATATTAACACGTGTTTCCCGCCGACATACGTAGTACGAATTTTTTTTACCTATGATGCATGCTATATGCCCCGCCTTTCTCTTTGTCATCAGTTCTGTATCGTACTGTCCTTCAGTGAGGAACAAGTTTAAATAAGTCAAAACACAACTAGTATCTTTAGGCATTTATTATTATAAAAATAAATAATTATATATATAATTATTATAAAAATGAATAATTGTATGTATGTGTAATTATATATAATTATTATAGAAATAAATAGTAGATACCTAAAGATACTAGTTGTGTTTTGACTTACTTAAACTTGTTCCTAACTCATATTATTCTGAACACAACGGAGATGACTCAGCTAGAGACATACAGTCCTTATTTTGTAAGTCATTTATGTTATCGTCCTGTCCTTCTCTGTCTGTCCCACCGCATCTATTACGTCTCCACGCCAGTTGCAGATTTCAGACTTACTACATGGGCCCTACTACTTAGAGTTTTGCTCTCATTAGTAAAACCTACGTAGCCACCATAACGTGTAAAGTATGGCATTGATACACGTCACGACCGCTATCCGAATAAATTACACTGGTAGCGTGTTTCAAGTCTCTCATCCAATTAATCACGAGAAGAACACATTTATAAACTCTGAAAATTAAGATTAATATCATATGTGATGTGAGCCTTGTAATGTTACCAGATAATGAACAACATTTCTGAGCAACTTCCTGCTTCTTTCTGTGTCGAAACACTGGTTTCGGTACCTACATAGCAAACTTCGGCGAGCTACCTTGTATAGTATCTTAATGAGGTATTAGTCGTTCCATAATCCTCAAGTTGCAACAGTGAAGCCTCTTAGTGTACGTGTTTTTGTCTATGTATTAAGCTTGTTTTATTTTTCTGAATCTTAAATATATTTTTCATCCCTTAAAAATGTAATTTGAAACAATTTTATAATTAAAATAATATCAGAATTTACTGTACATCTAACGTAGCATGGGGCACATGGTGGCGCAGGTGGTTGAGACACTGCGCAAAAAACCAGAATGTCGCAAGTTCGATTCCTGATGATATCATTGAACTTTTCATTGCCATAATCCTTCCGGCCGCACTATGGCCCTGGGGTCGCCTCAGCCTGTAACAGAAATGAGTACCAGGAATCTTTCCTTGGTGGGTAAAGGCGGCCGGTGCGTAGACTAACAAACTTCCCACCTTCATGTGCCGATTGTTATGATATCTGGGAGCCTCAACCTCCTGGAAACCTCAGGGCCTGCCTAGGCCTGTACAGGGATTGTTTTACCTTTTAACATAGCATGAAATACGGTACGTGTCTTTTGGTTGTGGAAATGTTTCAGTACGACCCTGTGGATATAAACAGATGGCGCTGTCGCTGGTGTAACTACACGTGGTTCAAGAGGGTGACAAGTGTTATACTTTTTGCGTGCAATCCGAGGCTATGGACTGATGGCCCCGGATTTATTAACGTGGACAAGAGCTCACTTCAGCTGTGCTGTCAATGGCAAGTGACGGATGTCATCTTTTAATTGACTCTTTCATCCACGATGTGTTGCACGTCAGGCCGAGAAGAACGTCACAAACCACGACTTGTGTTGAAGCCAGATGTTTCCCGTATTTATCTTCCTTTGTAGAACCCCACCCGTACGGACACACAGAGTGCTGCGGATGAGTAATTCTGGGACGTTTGCTAGAGCACTTCAGCTCAACGCGAATTGAAAAAATAAAACTTCTCAAGGGGAAGACGCCCGTCCAAGTTTTACTAGCCTTGTCCCATGTGGCTACTGGCTAAAATGTAGCTAAATATCTAGTGGTTTACCAAACCAAATAGACTGTATGCGTATGGCTGTGGAAATACTGTGTACATCCATTTGTGTTACGCCGGCATACAAAATGTTTGTGTGATTATCTACACGTAATAATGTGACTAATTTATGAATATTCTGTAACTGGTACTAAAATAATCTCACAGTTACAATAAGCGTTTTAGGAAACAGGCGAGTAGCAATAATGGCAGGTATAAATACTGATATATTGAAGCCGTTATTCTGAAAAAGAGGATGTAAATAGGCCTATGTGAAGAAGAATTAAACTTGTTGTCCTTCGAAACTGTTACATGGGATGGGGGTAATTTCATTCATAAGAGTACATATTTAACCCTTTTAAATGCTGAATTAAATCCCGTCTGTCATCTGCTGGCATTATTAGAAGCTCACCATATTCTCCACGTTAGCAGGATAAGGGTTAATAGCTGATTCCAGTGGTCGCGCGGTCTAAGGCGTGGGTCTGCTGCTTGCTGGAATTGCGGGTTCGAATCTCACCGGGGGCATGGATGTCTGTCTCTTGTGAGTGTTCTGTGTTGTCAGGTAGAGTTCTCTGCGTTGGGCTGATTACTCGTCCATAGAAGTCTTAGCGAGTGTTGTGTGTCTGAGTGTGATCGTGAAGCCTCGATAATGAGGAGGCCCTGGCCCACTAGGATCTGTTGCAGCATTGGATAAAGTTTAATAACTATGAGTATTATAAATAATATTGTTTATACGAAGCCAATATTAGGGAAGCTGCAGGAGAGATGAATTATTTTATACAGGGTTAGACATGAATGTACATGATTATTAATATTTACCTAATGGCCAAAAAAGTTATACGGTATGACTCTTAGACTGTCGCAGTAAAACTTTACACCACACCTGCGTGATACTGTAAAGAGAGCGGCAACAAATGTGAGGAAGAATGGCAGCACAGTCCTGTAAAGTGAGAGAACAAGTCTGAACGGTATCTGCTGGATACTGTTAAATTCTATAAATTACTTTGGATTGCGTCTGGAAAAGTCGGATTAAGTTGACTGAAAGTATTTTAACGTAAACACATCCATCTGGCTAACATTCGGAAAAGAAAAACCGTTCCCTCATTTAGCTGATTGTAGGCCAAACATTTTACAGTTATATCATTGTAATAACTGTGAACGTGAAGGATCCTAGAAAGTAAAATTATATAGCCCGATGATGGTCAATTATGACTGAAACTTGTAGATATTTTATGGATAAATATGGTTGTGTCGGAAGGAATATTTAAATACGAATTTGCTACGGAATTTTCCATAGCGCAACGGGACGAATTCCATGAAATTAAATTGAATAACGTATTGGAAGTTACCCACTGTAATATATGGAATAATTTTCAAAGTACTTGTGAACTATCCGTCGAAAATTCAACCAGGCATTTTGATAAACCACATTATATATATGTTACTTCCAGAGATAGAAAACTTTCAGCGGATTCGCTCATAGTATATGACTGTCACGTGAAGAACACCACTAGATTAGGATTGCAGTGAACATGCACACTGTGAAATTGAAAAGCTATACAAAAGGTTCGATTTAATAACAACAGAAAAGTATGGGAATATATTTTGCTAAATAACGTATCTTTTATTATCATCAATATGTGTGCTGATTTTAATTTTCATCTTTGCTTCTAATTGCAAAATTCACAAGTACAACACTAATATAAATTTCTTATAGTAGTGCGAAGGCAGTTTGAGAAATTAAGCAGTAATGCTGTGTGATCTGGGGATAAATATTTTCCTGCGATATACGCCACAAAGTACCAAAGTGCTATTAATTTCATTCCCATTAATTGCTGCCAACTGGTGGTTTTCTCCAAGTAATTGACTTTTTCATTTTTCTCCTAGTATTTCTCATGTCCTTCGTTAGCGCCTTGCCATTAAAGAGCCATACACATATATTCATGTACACCGACGCCCAATAAACGTAGCACTTGATACGACCGTTAAATAAACACATCAGTTAGGTTTTATTTCGCCAGTTTGATATGCACAAATGTTATGCACAGATATTAACTTCGTGTAGGCCTACGGGCTATTCTATAAGGCAAAGACGTTTACTTTCTTGCAGGAGTAAGCCTCATGTCCGGGTATCCAATATGTATGCTGGCCACATTAATTTTTGTTGATAACGGTATGTATTTATAGGCATAATCGCATAATTGCGAAAAATGGTTGTTAGCTTCGTCATGTCTGTGTCCATCTGTCTGTCTATCCGACCGTCTGCATGGAACATGGCTTTTACTGGAAGGATTAAAAAAAATTGATATTTGATTATTTTTCGAAAAACTGTCGAGAAAATTCAAGGTTTATTAAAATCTAACAAGAATAACGGCTACTTTACATGAAGGCCTATGGATCTTTATAAATCACTGAATTCTTCTTAGGGTGAGAAATGTTTCAGACGAAAGTTGTAGAGAAATTCAAAACACACATTTTATGTTCAAAAACTTATTCCCGTAACTCGTGCCGTTTTTAGATAATGTGGAAAAATATGATAAGGACAGACAGGCCAGAGATGACAATATGTTACGGCGCATGCGCTTTGCGTGCTGAATACCTTAGGCTACAGACACACACTCATAACATGTAATACGTATTGCTTTCCACCGCAATAATCGTTACGTGAACGCGCCTGAATATTACGTTATACTTATGTTGTCTGTCTAGTTATATATGTGTATAAATATACACTGTTGTCAATAGAAAGTTACATATATTTTAGCAGCAATAAATTTTTAAATTCAGTGTCACCTGGTGGCAGTCAGTCAGCTTTAGAACCAAGCAAGGTATGAGGTCGTGCTGGCCTACTGGTTCATGTGTGTTATTTAATTAGTTGATAGGAAGTGCTAAAACTTTCAAGCGGGCCGGATATGAGATCTCAGGCTGTAAGGAAAACACATACAGTTTACATGCAACGTGTTGTAAGGCGTTAGGAGGAGAGCCACTTAAAGTAATTACATACTCGCGGTGTTTCGGAAGGCAATCTCAGATTTTAAATACTTATTGGTTAAATTCCTGCTTCTTATGGCTAAGTTTTAAGCTTTAGATGTGTGAAAAAGATCGCCTAGTGAAAAACAAGTGCGTCTACAATCTACGATGTACTGAACACAGCCCTGTCACGTGAATGGAGGAGGAAATGGGTATAGGATTTCGGTGGAGAAACGTCTTGATTCATAAAGGTACGGTTTATTGCCGCTTCGCTATAACATTTGAGCCTGGCGGAGGGTTTGGAAGAGAATCTTGGATCATGGAGAGACTGTAACGTGAATAATGGCTGCATATATGAGATCTTGTAGGTCATTATTACGGGTAAATTTACGGAATGGATGAACAAATAAAAAATTAGATATCTACTGTAGACTGGGAATAAGCTAAAGCCTGGGAGCAATTGTCCCCGTGAAAGTCGTGAATGCATATTTGTGTGTGGTGGTAGGGCTCCACTCATTCTTGACCTTGGCTGTGGAAAGATGTGACAGGTCTACTTTACGCCCCGTCCGCCAAACCTCTGGGGAACTGTCCCAGTACCCACTGAGTAGAAGACTGAGTGGGCCCCAGAGCCTGTCCAGGCGATAAGACTGTCTTGTCACACGACTGTTCAGCTGTCAAGCCCAGTCCCCTACGTGTATCGACTTAACACTCCAGTGCAAGTTCCTTCTTAAGAAGCACGTAAACCCACCAAGTTACTTCACCTACATTTGCATCAATAATATTTTACTGAGCACGTTGGTTTCAAACACTTGACACAAAATTCGTCGCTTCAAAAAGTTGCTCCCATGCTTACTTTAACATTACACTATATAGTTCATACACCAACAAATGCACTATTTATTAAACTGGACAAAGTTTTAAAATTTACATTAAAAATCAGTTTGACTTGCTCCTACATGTTTCGGTCTCCGAACAACATCAGCGAGCGTTCATTAGAGCATAGCTAAAAGTTATATTTAGGTTAAAATTCTGTAAAAGAAACTACGCCGTTATATGTTATGTGTTGGTGTGGCAGCGTGTCATATATATGGTATGTGTACTGTTCGCTGTGTTGGGTGCGAGGTCGCACTAGCGAACAGTACGCACACCATACCTCTGACACGCTGCCACACCAACACATAACATATAACGGCGTGGTTTCTTTTACCGAATTTTAACCTAAATATAACTTTAGCTATGCTCTAATGAACGCTCGCTGATGTTGTTCGGAGACCGAAACATGTAGGAGCAAGTCAAACTGATTTTTAATGTAAATTTTAAAACTTTGTCCAGTTTAATAAAGAGTGAATTTGTTGGTGTCTGGGCTTTGTAGATATCGAAATGCTCGGTACAACGATTAAAAAAACCGATGAAAATTAACATTACACTGTTAGTATTTACGGAAGAGTGGCGTTTACCTCTGCGTATTCTTTACCTCAGTAGATAAATCTCCGTTCCATCTCTCAGCCCTTTACCTTCGGAAGAAATATTTAGGTTCCGCATGAATACATTATGCTTATGCTGGCAAGAGTACAGATGTACATGCTACAAGGAAGCAACGTGTGAATCCACTGCAAGATTATGGACTTACTGTCAAAATTTCCATACTTATATAATACCAAAGAGAAATAAGTGGAAATATCTAATCTTCGTCGGAATACTTGCTTTTCATACAACACTTCATGGTAAGCGGAAACTTAGAAGACCAGGTAGCTGGCGGGGGTAGTATTGAAGGTCATGCCAGAATCATGTCCAGCGAAGGAATTTGATATTGGTGGACTCTGTTATCTCAGAATTTTTTTATTGATCTATTTATATTTAAACGGGCTGTGCATATGCATGTCATTATACATATTGGCTTTCGTTGTTAAAAGAATTTTTACTACAATAAACAGGCTGTAAACTAACAACACACAATGTTAGGGAATACTATGTGCTCATTTTCACAGATATTCTAGTTTCATCTGCTTAATTTTCGTCCATTATTTTCCCGTGTCGTACCCAAAAATTCCGCTTTCTGGATCATTTAAGTGACGCCTTTCGTTGCGTACGTTTTTATGACCGTATTAAAAAAATGTAAACTCAAAAAAGAGATGCACAATTGCTACAATGGAATTTTCTGGCGGTCAGACTCTTGTTAATTAGACCGTGTCGCCTAGAAAACTCCGACCTCCTGCACAGTGTCAAGCTTTTGAAACTGAGGCCAAAGTGACGATTATCATTTGCCATGAAGATAAGGGGCTGCAGGGTATTAAATTTGTTTCATTCCCCTTCCATAAACTTCTGCTTATCAGTAAGTGTAAATATGGAAGACAGTAGTCTCCATTGTAGAACTCATCATTTCCAAATGCTTCCTTTCCTGTTTTGAGCCTGCCATTTGCTCTTATTGGCAGCCTGCTACAAGAAGAAACATAATATTTGTTACACGTGTTGTGCTTACATACCAAATATCTCATACCCACCTCGAGTAGTTAATTATTTATTGCTCTCAAACCAAATGATAAGAAGATATTTTCCAAAGCCTTCATATTATGTTGCATTGTACAAAAATGTCTTAAAAACTTGTTGCATATTTTTTGAAGACCATTTTCATACATCATTACAGAATCCTCAATAAATAATGCTCCTACCTCACAGTTTCTCAATTCTACCATGTTGGCATTGCTACCTGTAGCAAATTTTAATTATAAGGTTGATGCTTCCTCTACTGGCATAACATTTGCAATAACGTTCGTGAAAATCAGTTAACTTGTTCAGACACTGAAATTGGCAAAACAGATACACACACACAACACACTTATCACATAAGGGAATCGTGCCTTCAAGGGAAGTTTAAAAAGAAAGAAAGGAGAAAGTAAAGGAGTTGGGAAAGACAGGAATTAAGTGTGGCACGATAGAGGGAAAGAACGAAGAGGGAGGAGGATAAAGACTGAAAAAAGAAAAATTATGAATGAAGCGAAGAAAGTGCAATAAAGGGCCAAAAGTTGAAGGTCTGCTTTTGGATACGAGCTGAGGGTGAGTGAGAAGTGAAGGGAGGTAGAAGAGAAAGAACTAAAGTATACTCCAGCTACATAGCCATAAAATTACGCTCTCGGAATAAAATAATTTTCTTCTGCTACATTCAAGAAAATTGCACATTAGAGTCAACTTTTATATTCAGTTGAAACACAGAAAAGCTTTTGTCTTTAACGTCCCAGGAATGTGTTGAGTTTAATCCGAAACTTGTACAAGAAAATGTAGGTCCCACTTCCTAACATAATTGGAATGTTCTGACACTTTGACGTTGAAATTTCTTGTTACTTGTTGTAGGATCAAATGCGCATTTGGTAGGGAGGCCCTGAAGCCAAGAAAGTACGGAACCAATGATTGAAACTTACTAATCGCCAACTCTTGTGACTTTGATGTGCCTTAGTGTACAAGCATAGCGTGAAATCGGTGAACAATTTCAATATAATACGTGAGCCATAAGATCCTTGTCACCGTTAGCAGACTTCCGGTTGAATCAACTGTAAGAATGGCTGCGGAATGTGTAACGTCTGTGTATAGAAAGGAATGGCGTCCGGTGGGTAAGGAATCTCTCTTTTCAATTATAGGTATAGCAAGTAATTCCGTAATTTTCGAATGACAAAACTTTCTGTGAAGTTGTATTGTCTTTTTCATTGCTTTTTTTATTTGGTGTTTTCTTGCATTCATTTTTTCAACATATCGAATACCTCTTCTACACACCGACAGATACCTTTACTTTACGAATACAGATTCATGAACTTAAAATTTGTGGGCCCGGTAGCTCAGTCGGTATAGCGACTGACTACGGGCTGGACGGTCCGGGATTGAATCCCAGTGGGGACGAGATTTTCCGCCGGTCCAGACCGGCCCTGGGGCCCACCCAGCCTCCTGTAAAATGGGTACCGGCTCTTTCCCGGGGGTAAAGTGCGGCCGGGGCGTGCAACTGACCACTTACCCCCTTCTAGTGCCGCGGTCATGGAATAGAGCTATACCTCTACCCACCCTCTGGACCACACCGGGCCTGTAACGGGATCACTTTACCTTCTTTAACCTTAAAATTTAGAGCAGAATATCCACATAATTAATTCGTTCAGTGCCATTCTACAGGCATTAAAAATATTTAATAAGAGCCATTTTAATTTAAATGTGAATTTGAATTGAATTTCTTAAATTTTATAATTTATGACGCCTGTATTTCTCGCCTCTTCTGTTGTAAGCATTAAAGGTGGCCAATAGAAAGGCGTCGAAACGCGTTTTTGTTGTTGTTGATAAAATGACACAGATCTTGGATGTAATAAATAATATGATAGTCCCAAGTACATCCGAACTCAAGTGGAGTTAATGCCTTGCTGACCTCACGTAAATATTCTGGAAAACACGGCTGTAGGAGACGTTTTCAAAGGCACAGAGCGCTTCCCACAGAAAAATAAACTTCTGAGAATGTGCTAGCAAAACATATACATGCTTGTCTGTCGCTAATATCGGAAACTGAATTCCTGAAATAGCTCATGGTTGGAAATCGCAGAAACTGTTACTTGTTGTGATAGCCTGGTTTGCTTATTTCTTCACTGAATTCAAATATGGAGATTCCATTTCATCTTGTCCGCAAGCACGTCTGTGAAGAGATATCCCGGTGGATGCAGGTCTTCTGTGAGATAAGGCTGCCGATGGAAGGGAAACTCTGGGTAGAAATTAAAAAGCCGCGGAAAGCTAGAATGCTGGCTACAGGTTCAAATAAAGCCCTTGCCCCAAAATTTTTATTGGGTTTTCAAACCAAGGAATTCATGTTTAAGTCTAAGCCCCTTTCTTAAAAAAAGGGGGAAAAAAGAATGGACTGTGTAAGTAAGTAAGAAAGACAACCATACAAACAAAATGGTGCTTAAGATTATCATGCTGTCTGCATATGTAGGTTCCATTTTAAATTTTAGAACTGATTCACTGATCTTAATACGATCGTGTGAAAACTTCATGTTACTTGAGTCCACTATATCCTTATTTGTTACTTACTTACTCCATGGAGTAGAGTCCTTCTTGAGAAGCTAACCGGTTCTCAGCTAGTCAAGAAATTCCCCCATTTTTATGGAACCCCAAAGTTCATTACCGCATTCCCAAGTCCCTGTCCCTATTCTGAGCCCCTTATTCTTTAGTCTGTAAAAATATGGCTACCGTGTAAAAATTCATGCAGTGTGGGCGTCAATACTAACATTCAATACAGTATTGTGCAATTAGCACATTAATCGGCATTAGAGAAGGTTTCAAGTTTCTTAAATAAATGTTTGTGGAATACAGAAAAAAAGGTTGATTCATGAATTCTGTGTTTAGCTTTTGGTTTGACGGCCATATCTACAGAAATATTGAAAAGGTATGAAAACCTGGATGACATGTATTTAAATATTATTTACAAATTTTCTGGTTATGTGCGAGAAACTTAACGTGCATAAAATACAAGGCGTTTTTTAAACACGCGGCAATATTTTAGATTATTGTTCTATAGAACAAAATAAAGAAGAAATTTCATAAAATCATGTGCCAGAGTGCGCTGTGTTTTCACAGTATGACCACTTTAAATATCAGAAAATGAGAAGGGCAGCATTATGTTTCACAGTACAAGGTGGATACTCGAGCACTTGTTGTAAAATATTTATTTGTGTACTGTATGAATTGGAATGTGGCGAGTACAGTGTGTAATTCTAAGACCACTGGTACTGGTGTCTGAAAAGTGAGTTGTTTTCGTATGTATTAATGTCTGAGGTTGTTATAATGAAGGAACCAAATGTTCTAGGACACATTTTTGTATGACGTTTTCTCTTAGGTTCGTCCAAAGACTGCTCCCCATAATTTGGCCGTCCATTTCTGAAACACTCTGCATTTAGGGAGTCAGTAATAAGATTGTACAAATAAAAGGTAAAAGGTAAAGCAGTCCCGTTACAGGCCTGGAGTGGCCCAGAGGGTTCCAGGAAGTTAAGGTTCCCAGATTTCATGACAACGGCACAGGATGGTGGTAAAGTTGTTATCCTTACGCACCGGACGCCTTTACCCCGAGAAAATTCTCCTGGTACTCGTTTCTGTTAGAGGCTGAGTCGACCCCAGGGCCATAGTGCGATCGGAAGGAATTTATGTCAATGAAAATTTCCAATGACCCCAGCTGGGATCGAACCAGCGACGTCCCGATTTGTAGCACAACACCTAAAGCACTGTGCCATCATGGTCCCCAAGATTGTACAATTACAATATAATAATAATAAAAATAATAAGCGTAAGTAGAGTTATTATAACTATAGTTATTGTGTGTGTGTGTGTGTGTGTGTGTGTCGTGAACAGAGTTGCAAGTGACGTAAATTTCTTCCGTTGGCAAAACTAGACGAAAGACGGACAAATTGCACAAACAGTTTCGGCGTAATGTTAAAAACAAGCCATATGACTGAATTATGATGATGCCATGTGACCTTGTGCCCACTGGTTTGGTTACCCACTCTATGAGCTACATTGAATTTTTGGCTTGTGTAATTTACTTCGTTGAATGCAGTAACATCTGTAAGAATTGTGGTACAAGAAGTCTGTGGAAGAGAAATGTGGTATTTTTTAATTCTTAGGGTGAGCCATACCATTGTGATGTATAAATAGACGAGTTAAGTACAGGACCGTCAATCACAGCAGTATTTTCAGACAGTATTTTTATTGTCCAATACTGCTACAAGTTTCGAATTTTTCAGAAATTTGTTAGCTGAAATATGCTGGTATAAAAGAAACAATTTACTCGTATATACAAATTACGAGTATTATCCTTAAAATAGGGCATTTAAATTTGAGTGTTACGGATGTTTATATAATTTTATTTTGCGATAGTTGTCGGAATTTATTGTTTTCTATGTGCACAAAATTTGACAGGTTTGTTAATGTTTTCGTAGTTAAAAATTGTGGATATTTTGGCTTTCTTATTTCTTTAGGTTTTTTATTTGTTTATTGATAGGCCGATGCCTTATTAATCATAGCTTGAAACTGGTTATTAAAGCAGGTGCTTTGATGAAAAATATTTATTAAATATAGCAGCGATATTTTGGTTGAAAGTAAAAAAATAATCACCAGATTTCAGGAGTTTTATGTGTTGCTGATATTCCAATAACATTTGTGTGCATCCAGAAAACCTTTTTTGGTTGTCGAATAAGGTTGGAATATGCGCATTGCGTAATTTTTGTTTGATTATAAATCTTATTGTAGCAGAGTGCATTTTTGTAGAATCACTTCAATTTATCAACCAACGAATGCACATATAATTTCACATACAACACTTTTAAAACACTTTAAAACACTCCGACATGTTTCGATCTTGTCAGATCATCATCAGGGAGCTTAGTTCCTTGCTAAAGTTATGTTACAGTATTCACAATTCAATTGGTATTTGCAAAC
>Ga0123354_10003112_pt1 | contig 22675 bp, 15 predicted proteins | sample TergutLab28metaG_2_FD_97872 | JGI IMG/M metagenome (GOLD analysis project Ga0123354, IMG submission 97872) | Labiotermes labralis P4 segment gut microbial communities from Petit-Saut dam, French Guiana - Lab288 P4 | ecosystem: Host-associated > Arthropoda: Insects > Digestive system > Gut ... | reverse complement strand
GTGTTCCCCCCCCCCCCCCATCTGGTCCCGGTTTAAAAGTAGGGGGGGGTTGCCCCTCTCCCCCCCCTTTTCCCCTTTGGCGTTTGGTGTGGGAAATTTTTCCCTTCCCCCCCCCCCCCCGAGCATTTCTGAGTACCCGCCATTAGGACTTCGTTCTTCGCTATGTACACTGCGTTACCTTCTTTGCCACGTCTTCTTCGTTACGCTCTTTGCTACGTACTCCGCGATACGTTCTTATCTACGTCCTCTGCTGCATGTTTTCTACACAAATAATCTGTCTTCGAGGATGAACATTAATTTTTCTGTATATGATTAATTTTGTAGCAGATTTTTTTGTTCAGAACGGACACCTTTGCTGCATTAATTGTTTAAATTTTGACTATACAGTCTAGTTAAAAATGAATATAAACTTTCGTGTCCTGCTAAATGTTTGATGTGATTTGATATTTTAATTTATTATAGTTGTCTTCATTTTTAGCTCGAAGGTTATCTTAAGCGCTGTCTCTTTTTATCAATCTCCCTCTTGTCTGTTTTCCATATTACTCAGAAGTGACCTTCTGGCTTCAGGTTTTCAAACGTTGCATGTGATTTTGGTATACGTTTTGTGCGTGTCATCACTGTAGTTCAATCTTAATTTCTAAAGCGAGTCGAGACACCTTACTCTGTATAATTTAATTCGTATAATATGCCACTTTGCTCAGCACTGCAACAGAATATGGTTTTACGGTAGGTGGAAATTCAGGGTTGTGGGGGGGAAGGGGGCGGAGGGTGCTACATTTAGCATTTGATATAAACCAATGATAATCTCGGCATCTGCTTTCTCATTCCGGTTTACGTCTGTCTCCTCTGCGATATTTTCGAAAAGCAGCAAGCAAGTAAGGATCCAAACAGAAGTTTGGAGCCAGTGAAGTGATCGCTGCTGAGGAATTAAGATGATGACTGTGGCGTGGCCTGCCTTGATGAGATCTTCGTCTAATTAAGCATAACGCAAAAGTAGTGGTAGAGGGAGGGGAAGGGAGGGGAGGGGAAGCGTTCTCAGTAATTATGCTTGTTTCCTCGTGGCGAAAAGGGTGATGTCCCAGTTGTAGCTCCTGGCACAATCCACTTTTCTTGTGTTTGGTTCAAGGGACTATACCTACTAGTGTCTTTTATAATGGCGGATACCAGAAATGTTGCATTGTCTGCTGACCGTGGTTAGTTGAATTAATAAGTATCATGTCGACTGTATCGCAGAGGCGCGCATTCTGGCTGACTTAGGCTGTTTGTCTCTGTCTGACTGCTTGCCAGATTGTCTTTGTCTTTTGGAAGCAGGGGGAGACGGGATGTGGGTGTAATCGAGGTGTTGTGGTAATCACCTTCAGTAGCAGTCAGCCACAGCAACTGTGCCGCCAGCTTCACCCCTCACGGCAGTAGGCACTGTGTGATAGCGCCTTCCGATCGACTTTCGCGGCTACCAGCATTACCGTTTAGAAGCCATGTTTTGCCATAAGCCGCTCAAACGTGATTCAGTACTCTTGTTAACCGTGCTTCGGCGTGTTTGTATTCTTGAACTTCCCTGGAAGTTTCTGTTCCGGATTTATTAACTTGCATGTAGAAGGAAGCAAACTGCGTGTCCCTTTATATGTATGTCATAGTGCTGTCCATATAGTGACGGTACATTCGCATCCCCTTTTTATGGAACCCGAAGGTTCATTACCGCAATCACAAGACCCCGCCACCTGTCCCTATCCTGAGCCAGTCTATCAAGTCCGTTTCCCATCCCATTCTCTGAAAATCAGTTTTAATATTGTCCTCCCATTTACGTCTAGTTCTTCAAAGTGGTCTCTTCCCCTCACGTTTACCCAACAAAACCCTGTATGTTCCTATCCTCTCCCTCGTACGTGTTACATGCCCAACCAGTTTGATTAATCTTGATTTGATCGCCCAAATAATATTTGGTGATGAGTACAGATCATAAAGCTCCTCGTTATGTAATGTTCTCCAGTTTCCTGTTACCTCGTCCGTCTAACGCCCGAGTATCTTGCACAACACCCTATTGTCGGTCACGAATAATTGATAGTCCATCAGAACCGTTTGTCTTTGATCTTCCGTCAGTGCGAGAGATGACATTTGAAGCCTGTACGAAGTAGCAGGTGAAATTATGGTTTTATTGTCTACATTTTATTTTCATTTAATATCAGAACTGTTCTGCGCAGGAAGAGAGGGCTTTCCTTTTTTTATGTTCATGGGACCGTGCATCGTAATTCTTTGTCAATAAATGTCCAACAAGATGCAACTATACACGGTTTATTTTATCTGTAAACCGTGTATAGTTGCATCTTGTTGGACATTTATTGACGCAGAGGGCTTCCTGATGTTGTTATAATTGGTCTAAATGTAATAATAATAATAATAATAATAATATGATAGTGTGAGTTTAATTTCAACTGTAAATTACAGGCCCACAACATGTGTTTGAACTTCTTCAAAGAAGTCGGACTGGAATAGATTAGGGTATAAAAGTGTCAGTGCCATTGTGTCGGGAACATTTGCACAGAGACAGGGTGAGGTTCCTCTCCTGCCATTTATTCTACCTGTAAACCGTACATCTTGCCACCATTTGAACACTTTTGACGCCGAGCAATTTTATGTGTTTATGAGCATGTATAATTGGATGGTATACGCAGAGGTTCATATACCGTCCAACCAAATTATCGGTACACTTCTGAATAGCAACATTTTGTGTTTATGGATTTTATACTATGGGTTTTTATGATTGTTATTTTGTAATTGAGTATTGATTCTGATACTTCTTTAATTTCATTTTATACTTTTTAATGTATGTATCCTTTGTATTTTACCTCCCCGAAAACGGCCAAATGAGTGGCCGAAACATGTACGAGATCACTGTGTATATAATCTAAATTCAGTATACTTGTGTGCATTTGTCATTACTATTATTTTATATATTCGACTAATGTTCGGATCAGAGATTATAGTGTTTCAGTTTTCATTTAGATTGGACAGTTTTAACAGCCACTTACGCTCGCTCGCACTTCGAGAGTAACTCGCCCGGCCTAATTGTTAATCGGGTGAATATGGATTACCAGATGTAAACTGAAACACATATTTTGGGTTCAGCATACTTTCTCTTTCTGCATCGTTGGTGGCGTCGTCGATGTAATAACTGGGCTACGGGCTGGACGATCCAGGCTTCGAACCGTGACAGGGGACAGACAATTTTCTCGTCTGCAAAACGTCCAAACCCATTCTGGGGCCCGCCCACACCCCTGTTGAATGTGTATAGGGGTTCGTTCTACCGGAGGGAGGGGATAAAGTGTCCGGACGTAAAGTTTATTTGTTTTTATACATTATTTATATTTTATGATTTGATGTCTTGACTTTCTGACCTATTTTAAATGTTACATTTTGTTATTTTTGTTTTAAAATTTTGCAGATGGGGCGTATTTGGTTTTAATATTTTTATATGTGTTGGTTTTTATTTGTCACGTTTGAATTGTGTTGATGGGTGTGTTATACTTTTGGTCAATCGTGTTTTAGGCTTAGTGGTTTTACGTGAAGAAGGTAGCGATTTGTTTCAGAAACGTAGTGCGATTTTTTTAGTGTTTTTGTGATGATGGAAAAAGGTTTTTATAATTGCCGCTGATATTTCTATAGTGAAAGTTAAGCTTATTAATCGGTTTTGTTCATAAAATGTTTATCTGAATTATAAACTATTGGTTTTTTTGGCTTGTATTTGTTATCCTTCTGGATTATGAAGGGATATGAACATTTAAGATTGTGAACATTTAGAAGGTACAGTATCTTAAATTCGAAGGAAATCCGTGGAAATCGGAGGGCGAATTAGCGTAGCGGACGGCGTTTACCGACCCGATATTTTTTTGCCGTCAGGTTTGCAGCTGTTAACAGTAACACTGCAGCAACTTACTAAACAAACTAAATAGAACTTTTAATAAACCGTATGCAGTTAGGCTGCTGTAATTTAGAGACACGTACATTTGTCACACTTTCGTAGAAACGTCACGTTTTCTCCTCTGTAATACTGTGCTGACTTAGTGTCTTCCTTTTTTGTAGACATTTCTGAGGCTAGATTCAGTGACGTGGCATATCCATAACTACAATGCTGATCACGGAGCAATGTCCATCTCTCTCGCGCTTCTCTTGAGTCATATAGACGAGGATTGATTTGACTATCACACGCACGACAGCAGCGCTCTTGTTTCTGTAAACAACCACCTCCGTAGCGAAAGGTTCTCAATTTGAACATTACAGAAGTGAATGTAAAGGATGGGTGGACTTGGATAGCAGACGTTAGTGGGGTGAGAATACATGGGAGGAGGAGGAGGTTGTAGGAAAAAGGAGATGCGATTCGTAAACAAGATGGTCGGCACCCCGTCGCAGCGCTTGAATGCGCTCATCAACCAAGCAGCCAAACAGACCTCGTCTCCCCGCTGTCTCTCGTTCTCTTGTTTGGTCAGTCCGAACTCCGGGACTTGAAATTCTGAACGATCACTCTGTTCTTATTTCCCTTATGCATGGTTTTCTTTACATCACCCATCGAAACCTAACACAGTACTAGCAAAAGTTCTTTTAACCCCAAGTATGAATGTGACTTGAAATGAGATGTAATTCGGTAAGAAACGTGAGTAGACGTGAGGAATGCAAAGTTGGTACCATCTCTCCTTCTCTTTGACATCCCTCGCCTACTCACACTTCTCGTCTCTTTTATCGTCCGCGAGCAGTAAATGAGTACGCTGAGGGAGTGGAGGAAGTCCTTTGATCGCGGAACGAGATTGGGTTAGGTCCACGTGCTCATTGCTTAGGCTGGCAGCGCGAAGAAATCGGACTGACTGCCACGGGACACACGCGATTGGGTATCATACGCTCAAATTGTGTTGTTAGTTGAATTTCATTTTTAAATTTATGAAGCATGGGGACAAATTTTCGGACGGGGTTGTATATTCTTGTAGATAACAAAGTCTGGGAGCGGCGCAGGTCGCAGGAGCGACTAAATTTCGTAAGGTGGCGCCTAAAATTTGTAGGTTCTGTACCTGGAAATTGCGTCTTGTTACACTCATGGCGGCCAGAATGTTGAGGTGGCTCCTAAAGTTTTGGAAGGTTTGTGTACCCCTGCCCTAAGATCACCCATTTAAATTGTGACCGTTTGGTTGATGGAAAGTAAATGCATCAATAAATAGAAAGTGACTGATAGATTGTATAATTCTTGTTTTTAATTATATATGAGAGTGAGGGGGGCCGTGACGAATCGTGGGTGTCATACTACACCTTGGGGACAACGATGTGACAACCTCAACGGCCGAATTTCTGCGGAAGATTTGTGTAAGTTTCTTCTTGAACAGCCACTGAAGGTAGACTTACCTGATGCTTTTAAATAACTGTATTCTCTTTATTATTACAATTTATATTGTTTGCGTTTGGAACGTAAAGAAACAAACTGTCTACAGAATGTTTATTTAAACAGCAGCTATTAGCACACATGTTCACCTGCCTTCCCTACGTGTACTCCATTAAATTAATCAACCAATAACAACTGTTCTACACTTGAAGGCTGGCAGAGTCTAATAAACACAACAAACTTGACAACACGTGCCGACAGGCTGAAAATGGGACTGAATTTTGCGTAGAGGAAATATGTAATAAGTACTAACCGAACTCGCTACTCTGACTTGGCGAATGGATGTCATGATGAGAAAATCCTTCGATTTTTAGTACGTAATGGCTTTTCATCCAGACATTCAATCTATGGCGCTACAGCCCGTTCTGGGCCCTGGTGTCCCTCAGAAGAGCCTCCTTTCTTCTCTGTCTTCTGCTCGTCCCCTCCATTCTCTTATTCCTAGGATCTGTGATGCACTGATCTTGTTTCATGAAATTTCACATTAAGAAACGTTTCTGGGATCCTGTCATCTTCCATTCTTACAGTACGACCCGCCCATCCTAGTCTTCTAATTTTGACATCGGACACAGTATTTAGATCTTTGTATAAATTGTAAATTTCACAATTCATTCCAGGACACCAGCTTCCTTCATCTTGTATTGGACCATAAATTCTTCTTAGTATGTATTATTGTTCGTCCTATTGGCTAATTCCGTTTTTATGCGGGTTGCGTTTTTGGGAATGTTTTAATAATTCCGGGTGTGCGAGATTTGAGGTTCTTGCAACTTTGCTGATGAAGATTCAAGTATTCTGGGATATACCGCTATGTAAATTAGCGTATGGGCACCAAGACTTTGGAGCGGCTTCCTGCATCCATTTTTAGTCCCTTCCGCAAAATTGCGAACAGCAACTATTAGCTTTGTTAGACGTGTCCTTATGTCCGTCCGTATGGAACAGCTCGGTTCCCACTGAACGGATTTTCGTGAAATTTGACATTTGAGTATTTTTCGAAAATTTGTCGAGGAAGTTGAAGCCTCCTTAAACTATGACAGTAGTGGGGAGTACTTTGCATGCGAACCAGTGAACAGTTTTGATCTTTTCATACAACCTTGTAGAGAAAATCAAAACACAATTTTATGTTAAATAACTCTCTACCGAAAATCGTGCCTTCTGTAGTATAATGTTACAAAATGTGGTAAGGCGGGGCAGGCCACAGATGAAAATGTAATACGGCGCATGCGCATTGCATGCTGGATAAACAAGGCTACAAAAACAAAATCAGAATATGTAATACTTATTGTTTTTGCACGGCAGCAGTGGTTCCACAAACACGCCTCTGTGTTACGTTATACGTACATTGCTTGTCTTGTTATGACTTACAATGAAGTAGCCTCCCTAAGAAACATATCTGCTTAGCAGTCAACACGGCGTCATCGCGTAGAACTGCAGTCACCAGCTTCGTATCGGTTTTGCAGCATGTTTCCGCGACTGAAGAACCATTGAACACGTGAAAACTACACAAATCAGAGTTTCATTAATTAATGATTGTATTTTATATACATGGGTCCGTGCATCGTGAATCGAATTTAACAATTTTCCAACAAGATGTGACTTATTCAGTTTATTACATTTCTGTAGGCAGCTCTTCATGTTTCGGGTGTTGACACCCATCATCAGGAGCTCGTACAACTGTAGATACAGCTTCTGGTGTTGATTAACCGGATATACTACCATCCGCTCTCGTTGTTGATTTCCAACTCAACAACGATAGCGGATGGTAGTAGATCCGGTTAAGCTCCTGATGATGGGTGTCAACACCCGAAACATGTAGAGCTGCTTACAGAAATGTAATAAACTGAATAAATCGCATCTTGTTGGAAAATTGTTAAATTAAATGATGATTATATTATTGACGGACGGTATTTCTGCTACTGAGATTGTGTGGCTTATAATGAGATAAGTCAGGTGAGTAGCTAAGGATTTGGAAGGATGCAGTCGTGGTATATACCAAGGGAGTATCAGAAACAACAACGCTGTGATACCGAGAACTGCATTCTGCCTTCGATACGTACGTGACACGTATGTACAGTACCAGATGGTGCACATCAGACTTCCATGTAGTCTCCATTGACATTTAAGCACGTGGCTCACCATGGCAGCGAGGCGTATAAGAAATCACTGTCATATGTCTGTAGCTAGGAGGTGACAACTTGCTTTACGTCGGCGTTTGTAGCAGATGGGTTGTAAGCCAGATGTTTCTTAAATTAAGTGGTATGTGTAATTTTTCCGAACATGTTAAGCGTGTGTCAGTTAATGGCTTGTCTTTACAAAATGTATGATTTGTGACGTCTAACTTCCTTTTCGGGGCACAAATCGTAACTTCAGTAGGATCAAAATTCACGTCAGTATACAAGAATTTTGTAAGCTATCTGATCGGTAGTCCCAGTTCCCATAAATAGGATTAAGTCTTAACATTACCAGCTGAAGGACTGTTTAGCTTCTTCACTCTACTCCATGGATGGAGTCAGTTTCATTTCTACACGACTCTTAGCTTTTCCAGAAGGACTCCACGGAGTTGGTTTCATTTCTACACGACTCTTAGCTTTTCCAGAAGGACTCCACGGAGTTGTTTTCATTTCTACACGACTCTTAGATTTTCCAGGAGGACTCCACGGATTTGGTTTCATTTCTACACGACTTTTAGCTTTTCCAGAAGGACTCCGTGGAGTTAGTGTCAGTCAGGATAGAAACTTTAATGGATTGTGGTGGCGATACATGATCATAGTCGTGGTTGGTATTTTGAATGTTTTCCATTGTCTCAGGTGACAAGAAACGTTTTGGAGGCTGGATCTGCCTCTATCTTCAGGGATTGCTCTAGGTCTTTCTAACGGGCCCACCAAAGTAGGGTATTCCGTTTTTCTTGTCCATCTGCTAACAGAGCAGATCCGGCATTCGCAATGCAGTAGTTCTTTTTAGCTGGAGAAGATCGCAGATGGGCAGTATCCAGATCTGGAGTTACGACTGTGAACAGTACTAATAGTTGATGGGTAACATTTTGTGCCACAACGAAATCCACATGGCTACGGTGCCGTACCTTACCGCTGTGCTAACAAAAAAGACGCAGAAGAACTGAAGAAAATCGTGAGATACTCGGTGTAAAGCGTTGGTCGTAGATAGAATGATAGAAAATGTGTCTTCTTCCCGACCGAGGAAGTAGAATTTTGCGCCTCCTTGTCCAAGTTGCATGTGAGTTATGAGTTTCTATGAATAGAAACACCTGTTTAATCAACACTTGTTATTGACGTTGGTGCTTGTTTGTTGTTGGTGTTGATTATTTACGTGCAAATTGATTAATTATACATCGTCTGAGTCAGCACGAGCCATTTAGATTCTGTTCGCTGCCTTGCATTGAAGCGCTGGAAGTAAGATGGTTTGGATATTTTGCAACGTATTATATTTTCTGATAAGTGTGTGCGCTGTGTGACGCGTGTAAACACCGGTATATTAGTTTTCTTGAATAAACTTAAACGACAGACGTTTCAATTCCTGAAAGCCCTTCACTTCTAGTATTCGACAAGAATGCATGAAGGATGAAAGGAGGGTGAGATGGGCGGGGAGTGTAGCACGTATGGTGGAGAAGAGATAGAGTGCAGACTTGGAAAATTGTATGTAGTCAAACTGTGTCACATGAGGTGTATTTAATGACTATATAATGGACACGTGCGCGTGCATGCTTAAAGTAAGATCTTAAGTACAGGCCGAAACATGTAGTTGTCCATTATATAGTCATTAAATACACCTCACGTGACACAGTTATGTTTGACTACATACACTTTACCAAGTTTCACACACACAACGGGGATGACATACTTCCTAGATAGAGTGCGGAGTTTTGGTGGGGAAAACTAAAGGAAACAGGCTGCTTTCCTGAACTGGTCGTAGAATTGAGGATAATATTAAAACGAATCTTAAACAAGATTGAATGACGTGGGTTTGAATGATGTTCGGGGATAGGGTCAAGTGACGGGCTCGTGTGAACACGGTAATGAACTTTTGGTTTCCGTTAAATGTGGGGAATTTATAGAGTAAATGAGGGCCTTGTGGCGTCTCAAGAAGGGCTCTGCTTCATGGAGCTAGATAATGTCATGGAACATTAAAGCTTAGTGACACAATATTGTGCTTTGCCGTCCTCGATGGGCAGGCTTACTGCCAGCCAAATTATGGATGACATTCCATGCAGAGTCGGGCTTCAGTAAACCCACCTCTACATATTATTCTTGTTAGCGGACAAGTTTGGAGTCAGGTGCAGTCGCCCATCCGCTAAATATAACTCTCTCTCACACACAAGGAATAGTGTATGTAAACAGCATATTGGCTGCTTCTTCTTTGCTCTCTTGGCACACGTGTACGCGTGGATGGAGCGGCTGGCAGTCCATATTGCAGCACACGTCTGTTTCATTGGTCAGCAGTTTGTCACAGATGCATCCTACTTGAAAAGAAGCGAAGAATTTGTATAATATAGTACTTTGACGAATATATGCATGTATAGTGTTATGCTGTACGAAGAGCGGACTGAAATAATACGGTGTCAGTGTGGTTGATCGTTCATGGGAATTATTATGTTACAGGTAATTAATTGACTTAAAACTAATTATACGCTCACGCATGCGTAGTCGATGACGTTTGTATATCAATACGAAGGTTGTGATGTTTTAAGTATCAAATTCTGGGTAATGAATAGGCCGACTTACAAGTGAAGTTAGATTCAGTTACTGATGAAGTTTAAAACACTGAAGTTCAGAGCTCAGTGGTGTTTGGAACTCATTGACAAAACCGCGCACAACTTCACAATAGCGAACTACTTACGCTGTAAGCAGGTCATCTCATTAATGGGAATCAGACCATTCACTGGTATAGTTACAACTCACTAATGCCTAGTCACAGGTAACTAATGTCTAGTCACAACTCAGTAGTGTTTAGTCACGCCTACCTCGCATTTAGTCACCTCTCATTTTTGTTTAGTCACACTTCACTAAAGTCTAGTCGCACATCACGAATGTCTGGTTACTGCCAACAAATGTCTATTCACCGCTCACTAATGTCTAGTCACACCTCACACATGTCTAGTGACACCTCGCAAATGTGTAGTGACCGTTCGCTAATGTTTAGTCACGGCTCATTAATGTCTAGGCACAACACACTAATATCTAGTCACAACGCACTAATGTCTAGTCGCAGATCACGAATGTCTGGTTACTGCTCACAAATGTATAGTTACCGCTGACTAATGTCTAGTCACAGCTCACGCCGTAGCTACAAAAGTGTAATGTCTAGTCACACCTCACAAATGCGTAGTAACAGTTCACGAATGTTTAGTCACAGCTCACAATTGTCTAGCTTCAGTTAAATAATGTTTAGTCACAATTCACTAATATTTAGTCACAGCTCACTAATGTTTATTCACACCTCGCAAATGTCTAATGATAGTTCACTAATGTTTAGTCACAGTTCACTGATATATAGTCACAATTCACTGAATAATCACATGTCACGAATGCCTGGTTACTGTTCACAAACGTCTAGTAACCGCTGACTAATATCTAGTCACAGCTCCCTCTAGCCACAAATTTATGTCTAGTCACAAAAATATATCTAGTCACACCTCACAAATGTCTAGTGACAGTTCAGTAATGTTTAGTTACAGCTCACTTATGCATAGTCAAATCTCCCTGTCTAGTCACAGCTGACTAATATTTAAAGCCAATTGACGAAAGCAGTGTCGCAAATATATCGCCCAATTGTTAAGGTGAAATTACTCAAACATTTACGTGTAAGTGACGAAGTGACTGGATTTTAATCCAGCGTATTTCCATAACGTCCTCTAAAACAAATAAGGATTTATTACAACACGTTAACATTAGCATTTAACGGCTGCGTTATTGTTGATTTGCTGATACAGAGAGACATTATTTTATCTGACAACTCTCCTTGTCACGCCCTGTTGCCTCGCTTCGCTTAAGAAACTTAAAAATGCAATTGACAAAGTGCTTGTCGAATATGACGCATGTCTCTGAGCCGTAAGACAACACTTCCAGCGCCTTCTTTAAATACGGCGAGTGAAAATTCAATATTTATTGCAATATGTTGTACTAAAACGCATGGTCCCAACTTGCAGCAAACGGAGATAGCCGCGAGCGTCGTCACACGAAACAGAGAGAAATAGTGATTGGGATTGTCAGATAAAATAATGACCTTGAATATTTCAGCTTTTAAACCTTTTAAAATCGTACCGTACGTACTGGTGTTATACAGATCAGCCTTCTTTTTGCGGCGAAGCAGGACCTTGAAATCGGCCACTATTCCTCCTATTCATCATTCATAACATCATTTCATATCCATTTCGACGCTACATGTGTTCGACAGTTGTCTCGCCGTCGGAAAATAGAGAAGTAGTGAATGAAATATACAGCGGCGTGTTGGACAGTAGGCTTGAATATACTACGCACTGCTCGTGCGTTACATGTCTCTGCAGTGCAGTGACGTTGCTGCGTAGAGTCCCTTCTTTTCTACTCAAACGATTGAAATTTTCGCACGACTGTTTTCAGTCCGTGTCAAAGCTCCATACCTTATGTTTCCTTAGGCGGTTATTCGCCGACATTTCAGCTGTCTCAGTCCCAGTCCACTCCGTGTGGGGTTCATGATGGACAAAACACTGGGACAGATTATTCTCCGAGTACTTCCGGTTAACCTTGTGTCACCATCTTTCCACCAGTGCTCCGTACCCATTTTATTCATCTGCCGGCACCTCTGTATAACCGTATCCTATACAGGGCGTGCATTTTATTAGGTCTCTGACCACGTCGACTTTCATGGAAGGTTTATCGCTTTGGGAACTCCAATCCGCCGGGCATTTGAAGTCCATATTCCTTTTGCAGTTCAAGTTAAATTGCCATATTTTATAGAAGATGTTGACCTCTTTGACCCCCTGTATGATACACATTCCGTGCTGACAGACATTGTAAGTGGACAGTGTGTATTTTATTGCATCTGTGGTACGTTTTGCCACTGTTACTTATACCCGAGTTACGTGATCAGTGGCTGGAATGCTGTGGTTAGACAGGACGTTGATACAACAGGTATTTGAATAGTGGCTAATGCTGGGATTAGACAGGGCATTGCTAGAACAGACGTTCGGACTATGGCTAGAATGGTGGGATTAGGCAGGACATTGATACAACAGATGTTTGTGTAGTGGCTAATGCTGGGATTAGATAAGACATTACTACAACAGACGTTTGGGCAGTGGCTAGAATGGTGGGATTAGACAGGACATTGATACAACAGACATTTCTTTGTCGATATATTCCACATGGTCTTCAAGTCATATCTGAGAGGTCTGTTCCGAAGCCAGACTGCCAGATCTGTGAGGAGGATCAGGAAGATGAAGCCCTTGTCATGGCCTGTTTGTAGTGGCAGGAATTGTTTGTTCACCTGCTGCGTAATGCACTCAGCTGTATCGAAGTGTTTTGTGTGTGTGGATGTGTGTGTGTGTGGTTTAACTTCCCACACAGTGCTAAGGCAAAGGGCTTTTGAAGGAGGGACGTTTATAAGGAGAGTGTAGTGATGATACGTTTTGTGTGTCCAGCAAGAACTGAGCAAAATACCAATAGGTGGTGGTGACTCGCACGGTTGTAGCGAGTACTGTCCACAAGCTTCTAGCACTCGTACATCGTACAAGAGACGTGCCTCGTTCATGTGTCAACCGTGAGGCTACTAACCTGATCAGTACTTCCACGTGTTCATTCACTCTGTCCAGACAAATTCTGAAACACTGTTTTAATATATATTTTTTCATTTTTCGTAACAACTCTTTCGTAATTACATGATACAACACCAACAAAACGCACAATATTATTATATATAGTCCAAAATTAAAATGTCACAACTCCAACATGTTTCGACTCTCTTCGGGTCATCTTCAGGGAGTGCACATTAATGATATGTATTAAAAATAGATTTTATGTGATTAAATTAGGCTAAAATTAATTGCACGAAGCCTATGTTTTGGACACATAATGGATGTAAAAGGCAGTCCCGTTACAGGCCTGGAGTGGCGCAGAGGGTTCCAGGAAGTGAAGGTTCCCAGATTTCGTAACAACGGCACAGGATGGTGGTAGGTTGTGGCCTTACGCACCGGCCGCCTTTACCCCCAGGAAATACTCCTGGTACTCATTTCTGTTAGAGTGCGATCGGAGGGAATTTATGTCAATAAAAAATCCACTGACACCAGCTGAGATCGAACCAGCGACCTTCCGAATTGTAGCACAGCACCTTAGCCATTGTGCTACCGCGGTCCCCATATAATGGATGTGCACTCCCTAAAAATGACTCGAAAGGGGTTGCAATATTTTAATTGTAAATTATACATAACGATATTGTGTATTTTGTTAGTGTTGTCTTATATGATTATCGATTAATGCACGGACATGAATAACATAAAATATTATTTAACTTTCTGTCTCTTATTCGAGTCCCTGTAACAGATGCAGGTGCCAGAGCGTTGTTTAGCGTATAATCTAATTAGGTGTATTGTGGGAAACAGGGGACAACAGCACTGAAGGCCTTTTTGAAGTTCCAAAACCTGAATTTGATCTCGCAAAATTTTCGATGTCGCGGGAACGTACGAAATCCCGGGCGTCCTCATCGAAACACGATATAGGCACCTCTGTTCCACAGGAATTCGGGGCGGGGTTGGGGCCCAGCATCATGGACCTTCAGACGCGTCGCCTTACTTCCGTTAATTTTGATGTGATATAATCTCCCAGGATTCATCGTAAGATGTAACGCTGATGCAGTACAACTACAGGTTGATTCAGAAATCTCCACACGTGGAGACAATTTACAAAACGTGCTTTATAAGAGGCGCCGTTACATTGAGAGCCAGTACGGATGCGCCTCTTACGCTTATGGCGAGCTCGCTTAACACATCTGTGTTATGCGCGCACTTACATCTCTAATGCGTTCTTGTAGGTGGTCCATATTTTGTATGTCCATCTGGTACACAATGACATTCAAATCCCCTCACACGTAAATATCAAGTGGATAGTGAGGTCCGGAGAACTCGGAGGCCACTCCACGGGACCACGGCGACTAATACAGTGACCGATCTAACCAACGGCGCACGCAGATACCATGCCCTATGTATGGAGACTTCTGAAGCACAATGTGTACTATATGTACATATATATATATATATGTACATATATATTATATTGTCATAATATATGTACACACACACACATATGGGGTATATATATAGGTACATATACTTGTAATGGGGGCCGCGGTGGCACAGTGGTTAAGGTGCTGTGCTACAAATCGGAAGGTCGCTGGTTCGATCCCAGCTTGTATCCTTGGAATTTTTCATTGACATAAAATCCTTCCGATCGCAATATGGCCCTGGCGTCGACTCGGCCTCTGACAGAAATGAGTACCAGGAGCATTACCTGCGGGCCGGTGTCATGAAATCTCGGAACCTTAACTTCCTGGAACCCTCAGTGCCACTCCAGGCCTGTAACGGGACTGCTTAACCCCCCCCCCTTTTTTTTACTTGTAATATGGAACGGTTTATGCTTAATGTTGTGTCGCTCTCACACCACTTCCATTCACACACGTGGCTTCCACGTACTTGACGTAGAGGGCAGCTCTGTGCTCGAAACTGTAACATCGGAACTACACGTATGTTACGTTGCAGTGTTTGCTTTTAGAAAGAAAGCAGGGAGACACATGAAGATGCGGAAGGTATATGAAGGATATAATAAATGAGGGTGCAGGACAAGAAAATATTTTCCATTGATTTTAAATGATTCATGTCAGTGCACTGGGCATCTAGATATGATATCGCAAGCAACAAAAATGCACGTTAAGTTGCCGCCACATGTGGCCGAAACATGTAGGAGGTGTACGGTGTGTATAATATAATATGCTTAAACACACTGATGTGCATTTGTTGGTGTCGTTGTCGTACCTAATTTTCTGTTGCATTTTGAAGGGCGTTTTCCACTGGCATTCTTCATTGCTCAGCATTCCTAGAGTCTAAAGCAGCAGGAATTGGTTCCAAAGCAAACTGCACCGCTTCCGCTTGGAAATCGATTCTAATTACAAGCATTTGAGTAGTGTAAGTTGCATTGTGTCTGTCTGTGTATTTGATTCCGTGAAGTCAGCGCCTCCCTGCAAGATTTCTTACTCACGTGCAACCCTGCGCGAGATTGTGGTGTGAGCAAAACATGCCTATGACTAATAGATATAACACGACAGTTTAATGTACACAAAATGATAAATACGAGGAGCTAAGGTCATGATATGCACGGCTGAACACATGTCCTACCGCGTCGGGGACTGATGGTTTGAAATGCATCACGTGTGTAAGTGGTTGTAGCCTACGTACAGCCATGAGCGGGTTGTTTCATTTTACAACATCGGGCGTAGCTTTCTTACGTGTCAGCAGTACAACAGCCACTGCTGCATCTGCGCAATACTCAGGACAATTTGCTTCCTTCATCAAATCAAGCTGTTAGATCACACGTGTCCCACCCACTGTCCGCGGACGAATAGTGTTATAAGGCAACAAACCGTTAATCCAAACACCATTCGAAATGCTGGGCTTTACAGATTATGTGTAAGAAAACTGTAACTTTTCATGCAGTCCATCCTACAGGCTGCAGCATTGTAATTAATATTTTGTGGTTAAGTCGGTAATGGTCATACCATGACATGCCTATGCAGGAACACAAGGGAGGCGGAGGTATTCATATTCATTTTTATTCATCTTCCGTGGATCTTTCAAGACATGGAATCAGTCGCATACTCTACATAAAAATATATAACATTCACGTATACATAAAAGTGTGCAAGACATATGTCATAGTATAACTAACAAGTTTGTATTGATACATTAGATAAAAAAGATATTAAGTAAAAACAATGCACATTAGAATGTTAATTGATAATATTCATCCAGACTGTAGAATGTATTTTTTGACGTTTTGCTGATCGTGCATCTCAGTAATTAACCAACTTGATGCGTAAAATTTTTGTTTTACAGTAAGTTTATTTCATGCCTCTGCATGTTTCGAGCACATGTGCTCATCATCAGGAGGTCAAAATTGCATTACACAGCCTCTGGTATCATCACACCTATAGGTGGCCGTCTCGTGCACCTGTGCACGAGACACAGTAAGAATTGCTTGGTGAACTGAGCGTCTGTTAGTTTCCGACGATGGACTCGGCCCGATGTATTTAATTAGTTAGGTAGGTAGGTAGTTGAATAGCAAGGAACAGACATATATTTTCTCTATGCTCATTAGAGAAGTGTGGAATATTAACCGTTTTCAAGGTCAGTGGTTACTGTATGTAACACCAGGTTTACCATTCAGAAATTGTACCGTACGTTCTGCCCACAGGGTGCATTTGTGTGTAATGTATGAATCTCACAGCAAATGAGTGAGTGTTGCCCTATACAGCATCGATTGCACTTTATAACCGAGACGAGTTGTGTTCAATCCGCCGTACGAACTGAATCTTTTATACACAATTCAGATTAGTATTAATCTAAATGCTTAATTTCCGTGTAACAGACGCGAAGAGTGTTGTGTTTTGAGATGTGACGCCGACCTACGGACGCATCGAAGGAACTTGATGCAGCATTCTTCAGAGTTTCGTGCTTACCGCCGTATGTTAATTACACATAAACGTTAACCAACCAACTAACAGAAAACTTAACGAAGAAACAAGAACTGTAGAACAGATGACACAAAGACCACAAAATGTCATTTTGTTTTTAATTAATCATAATTTTAGCCAAAACTTTATACACGATCGGAATAGACTTGTGCAAACCAGCCTTAATATGGTTACTTGAATTTTTGTAATTTATTTCGTTTTTAGGACAGCAGTAAGTTGTGTACGGGCAACAGGCAACCTGATGATCTCATGACCTTTGACACATGTTACATTAACAAACAGTGTCACATCATATAAAGTTATTATTATTTGTTAAATCTCAAGTACATTCCTTTGGATGTGACTGGCAATGTGAGGTACTTAGCACATACACATCCTTTGTGTTTATTTACCTTTGTGTACAATTTATCTTTTACTATGTATAAGTTTGTGTATCAACAAGCACAAAAAGTGTTGTGAAACAGAATTGTGATATCTTACTTACTTTCTCCATGGAGCAGAGTCCTTCTTGAGAAGTTAACCGGTCCTCTGCTAGTCAAGAAATTCCCCGCATTTTATGGAACCCGAAGGTTCATTACCGTGTTTACAAGTGCGGGCCACCTGTCCCTATCCTGAACTAGATCGATCCTGCCCATGCCTCCCCCCAATCCCACTTCCTCAAGATCTGTCTTAATATTATCTTCCCATCTACGCCTGGGTCCCCGAAGTTGTCTCCTTCCGTGAGGTTTCCCCACCAAAACCCTGTATACTCCTTTCCTCTCGACATACGTGCTACATGTCCCGCCCATCTCATTTTTCTCGATTTGATCACCCGAATAATATTTTATGAGGAGACTGTGTTATCTAACAATGACTAACATAATATTATCTTAAGTCGTGATTAGTGAAGGTATATCGAGGGACCGTCATTAGGCTTTCACTTCACAGTGCATTGCTGCTATGTGTATGTGTGTGTGTATATATATATATATATATATATATATATATATATAGAGTACTGATGTAAAGTAATGTTGGTTGCACTAATACGTTTCCTGCACTTAGTGTAACGGATCTTTATATTTCTAGGTATGATGATGACTAGGAACTTGAGGTATCGCTCGCCCTCACTTGTTTCTTTGTTCTCCAGTGGACATACCATTGTGTTTGTAACTAAACAGGGAGAGGTTCTCTCTCTCCTTATACAGGCTTTGTAGCCCATAAATAAATAGTCTGAATTTCTTGGAAGCGGTGAACAAACATTTCTGTTGTGTACAATATACATAGGTTTAACGACATCGCAGCGTTCTGAACACCACTTGTGCTGAGCAATCGGGAGGTACTTGGTTCGAATCTCGGTCTGTTTCCCTGGTGTTCGAAAATAGACCACGCCGCCCTCCTCCTGCAACACGCACAGGACGCTGCATATACACCTACTTTATACAGTGGCGTTACATAAAGCTGCTACGTATTGACAACGTAGCTTTATTTCAACAACAACAACAATCAATAATAATAGTAATTAATACTGATTTCAGTGTATGCATCTTTTATTGGGACTTCCCTGCGATTTACTGCAGATTGTAACGGCGTTAATCCTTTTTACATTACAGACGTACGCTATGTACAATTCTTGAAGTTTATTAAACTACTTATGCTTAACTTCCTTTCTCTTATATTGAACTTTGTCTAACTTTCGACGTAGATCATGACCAGTGCTCTATTAGTATGTGCACCTTAAATATCGAACACTCATTGTATGCTTTGGTTAGTGCGGTAGGCCTGGCCTATTGACCGTACATCGTTCACTTACGTACGCTTTCTTACCTGTACGTTTTGTTGCATCTAATGGCAATATGGCTATGGATAGTGGATTTGGAAGGCTCTAAATTAAATCTGCCGAGGCCTGTTGAAGACACTGTTACATCATTTGTGTGGAGAGACGTCATAAATGCGCGGAATGTCTGTTATAGCCGGACACCGGCCGCAGAATCAGGCGTTTGATCTGCTATGTGCATTCCAGAGAAGACTCTTTTTTTTTTTTGTATACAGTCTTATAGCAGGATTAATTCCGCTATTTCTCCAGCTTCAGGTGCAAGTAACGTTAGCGAGCCTGCGGTGATGTGATGTCACAAATCGGGAGGGTGCGCGAAGACGTGTGCGCGTAGATCAGTGTGTTTCTACATTCAGAGCACTGGAGGTGTCAGTGCTGGTCAGCTAGCGTGCACGTGCAAACATGGGACTGTAAGGTTTGAGAGACTCGCGCTGAATATTGTCATGCAAATGACGGAGGACTGTGGATGTAATCCTGCTACATCTCTATTTATCTCACGTTAATGTCAGTAGCACGACTTGTGTGTCGTGTTGTTTTATATCCCAAGAATATGAATATAACCCTGTATTTCTTGTGGGTTTCTGGATTATTGTTAAGCCTATCACTGTTTGAACCTCTGAAAGGTAAAGCTATGTAAGTCATGTTTTCCTTATTTGCAGAATTTGCACCACTTTGCTTGTCAACGTGATAGAATTATCACTGACCTACCTTGATATACGTTTTGCCTTGGGGTGTGAATTAATTATTATAACTTACACCATTTTACCTGTTCACAAATCTGAGGATTATGATTCCGTAACAGCGTGTATCTTTGCGACGGGCTGATCACTCGCCCAGAGGAGTCCTTCCGGGTCGTGCATGTGTATAATTGCGTGCGATCTAGATTCCTCAGAAAGAGGAGGCCTAGACCCAATCTGGGCTCTAGTTCCACTGAAAAAAGAAGCGTATAACTTATATTTCTTGACAGACTTACATCACTACTGCCTTTCACCGGCTTCTGTATTTCGGCCCAATACTAAAGTATCCGTCGGTACGTATGTTTCTAGGTATTGCGGTACTGTCGAAGCAATTCAGCATGCGAAGCCTTAATTGCGTTTCAGTAATTTAAAACATTATTAACATCGGAATGTTCAGAAGTAGTTGAAACTTTGAGATATTAAAAACTTTTGCGTGGATGTATCATTCAACGATCCATTCTGCTCTGTACAACTTAGGTTTTTTTTTTTGCAATCCCTGTACAGGCCCTGAGGGTTCCAGGAGGTGGTAGGGTTGTCAGCCCTACGTATCGGCCGCCTTTACCCCCCAGGAAATATTCGCCTCTTTTTCTGTCAAAAGGTGAGTCGACCCCAGGGCCAAAGTGCGGCAGGAAGGATTATGTAAATGAAAAATTCCAATGACATCATCGGGAAAGGAGAGGGGAGGGGGGACACGCGATGGTGCATATGGTTTAGGCACTGCCCTACAAACCGGAGGGTCGCGGGCTCCTCAACCAACTGCGCCACCGCGTGCCCCATACAACTTGGAATTATCTACCGATAATATTCGCAGTTCTATTTTGTTGGATCCTCAACACGCTTGCCTCTCAAAACGATGTCATTCAAGGCTCAGACACTGTGTGTTCCACTGGGTTGTTCCGGGTCGAATGTGTTTAGTCTACAGCCTTTAACACCATTTAAACGGCTGAAGCGGCATTTGCATGTATTTCTTATTCTGTGATACTGAATGAACACTTGAGAAATTTCGTGTTTATTTGTAAATTATGCAGATGGTGTTTCGAATGTTGCTGCTCCCAGTTTCTCCCCTTTTGTCCGCTTCTGCTCTTTTATTAGAGCGAAACCTGCGGGTTGCATCGCACTGGCAGGGACAGAGCAAGTGTTTAGGCGCGTTCGCATAATTGCGAAAAGCGACTATTAGCTTCGTCATGTCTGTCTGTCCGTCCGTCCGTCCGCTTGTACAACCTTGTCCCCCCCCCCCACTGGATGAATTATTATGAGCGTTATATTCGAGTATTTTTCGAAAATATGTTGAGAAGAAAACTCAAGCTTATTTAAAATTCGACAACAATAACGGGTACTTTACATGAATGCCAATGTACGTGCATGTGTGACAGTATCTCGCTCATTTCTTCTTGTAATGAAAAATATTTCATAAAAAAAGTTGTAGAGACAATCAACACACATTTTGTGTACATTAGCTTCTTTCCGACAATCGTTCCTTTTTTGAGATAATGTGGAAAAATACGGCGCAGTCAGACAATATAATATAATACGGCGCATGCGCATTACGTGCTGGTTAACTAAGGCTACGAACACACACTCAGAATATGTAATACTTTTTGCTTTTCCACTACAAAAATGGTTATGCTAACGCGCCTCAATGTTACGTTATACGTACATTTACCGTCTTGTTCCGGCATAGTATGGTTCTTTCTTTTATTTATTTTTATTTCCCCCCCTCCCCTACTTGACTTATGGGATTGGCAAAGATATTTGTTGTTAATTGAGAGTTTCCTGGTTACGTATTTAGAAGGAGTGTTGTTGCAGCTTACTGACACTGAATTCAGATTCTCATAAGGCCGTCATTACATTGACACGTAATTTATTCGCAAATAAATTGATATTTACTGGTCTTTGTGAGTGAGAAATGTCTTGTTTGTTCTAATGTTTGTCTGGAAGGTCGCCCTGGGGTTCCTACACAGTCCTTGTGCCCATAAAGTTTTGTTGTTTTTGTTTTTTTGTGTGTTGACAGGAAACATCTCTTGCTGCAAAGTGCTGCACGTGACATATCACATACTGTGCTTAAGTCTTCGCTTGTAATTCGGCCGATTCTCTACAGAGCAATATTGCCTGTCTTGCTACAGCTGATGCATGTCTTTACGTACGGCCAGTCAAAGGCCAAGCGCTCTACTTTGTCTTGTCAGGCTCGGATCCTTCAATATTAAAAACCACACCGATTCACATTATTTGTTGTTACCAAACCTGCAACGCTTTTCGGCTTTATAAACCTTTGAAGTCCAGTAACTTTTGGAAGCACGCTAATCCTTCCAACTTTTTTTTTAGCACAGTGGTAACTTACATGAACCACCTGCTTTGATATTAAAAAGCTCTGAATTTTGCCCGTAGAGTGTATTTATGTGTTTCGTGTGATTTGTAGAATAAACATCGGTTATTTACCTACCCAGCATTAACCGATTGGTCTTCAAATAGAGAGGAAGTGTGCTTCTTGTGCGGTAGCTGTTATGTGGCAGACATTCGTGTTTCGAAGTGGTGTAAGTACAGTGATTGATATATGTATAGCACTGAAAGCTATGCACTTTGCCGCGTAGTGTGTTTATGGATTTGGTGTGGTTATAAAACTCAACAGTGACTCGTGTTTATAAACGGGACGCAAGATGTTTTCTGTGAAGAAGTAGGTGAATTTTGGAGTAATACGTACCATGTATGTGAGTTTGAGATTTCAGGGGCTTTGAATTTTAATTTAATTACCGAAATTTACGAATCTGAACTTCGGGGCTATTTGACACACAACGTTGGGATTTATTTACCGAAATTTTTCCCCTAATGTCGTGAGTTCGATTCCCGATGGGGTAATTGAGATCTTAATCCTTTCGGCCGCACTATGGCCCTGGAGTCTACTCAGACTTTAACAAAAATGAGTGCCAGTAATATGTCCGGGGGGGGGGGGGGGGGGGGTTGGGGGGGCGGGGCCAGGGGCGACAACCTTGC
>Ga0123354_10003110_pt1 | contig 22676 bp, 13 predicted proteins | sample TergutLab28metaG_2_FD_97872 | JGI IMG/M metagenome (GOLD analysis project Ga0123354, IMG submission 97872) | Labiotermes labralis P4 segment gut microbial communities from Petit-Saut dam, French Guiana - Lab288 P4 | ecosystem: Host-associated > Arthropoda: Insects > Digestive system > Gut ... | reverse complement strand
TACATGCTTCTCATGTAGCCCTCCCGACTTAAATCTAGTAGTAACCAATTTCTTGTTTTGTTTACATGTAAAATAACCACTGCCACCGGGTAACAACCCAATTGCAGTAAATAAATAAATAAAAAAAATGTGCGCATATTAATATGGTGACATTTATTGATGGCGTAATAATGCCACCTGTATTTTCAAGGGCTGTATTCCCTCTCGGTGCTTATTCACTGCGCATTCAGTAGCGCGGCCTTCAAATGACGGACTCCGTGAACCGTACTTTGTACAGGAAGAAGTACTACAGCGTTCATGTGGATATTGTCCTGTACCTGTTGCCTCATTCCTATTTAACTGCTGAAGGATACGTCGTAAAACATTAACACTCTGTGTAAATACGTCACACACAATCAACACACATGTTCGTCCTTGCGAGTTGGCCAAGGTCGATTTTCTGTGGTAAATTATTCATAAGAAGTTTGCAGTACGGTAGTTTATTTCTTGCAAGTGTATTCTTTAACCTAGGCAAGGGAGTGGATAACTGAGGACTCGTGGTTCGATTCCTCCAACGAGCAGGTCGTCTTTCCTCTTCTGCAGAGCGTCAAGACCGACTCTGCGGCCCACTCAACCTCCTGTTCACTGGGCACCTGGTGCTCTCTTCCAAGGTGTAAACTGGCCAGTGAGGCATGAAACTGACCACCCACCTCCATATAGTGTCGAGTGTAAGATCAAGAGGACCTATTCCTCCATTCTCCATACGTCTGCTTAGCGTTCGTAGGGACAGCTTTGTTCCTTAACTATAAGGGTTAATCCAAGATCAAGGAGATGAGAATATACCAGTTATGAGTGATTACAGCGTCTTGCTCTGTTCGAACATAAGGACCCTTGGTTTTAGAGTGCCAGGGTCATTGGTAGTTGTCCGCGGCCTTCTGCAGAGTCATTTTAAAATTAGTCCTTGTTCCCTAAGCTGCATCAGCGAACTTCAGGTCGCAGCGTAGCAAGTGCGGAGCTTGGGGCTTACAGAAACAAGTTTACTGTCGGGTTCACATACCGTGTGTGTTGTTTTGCTTTGCGATGGGTCAGGGAGTTCCAAAAGTCTGCATGACTGTTTCAGAATTACTTCTGAATCGGTGAATACGAGTAGGCACAGGCATTCCTGGTGTTTCCTCATAAGGATTCGCTAAACCGTATGTAGCACTTAATACCAACATGTCTGAAGTATCCTTATAATAAAATCAATTAGATGCACTAATTTCTCAAATTTATTTTGGAAATGAAACTCAACATGTTTCGGACAGTTCCTCTGTCCATCATCAGGAGTTTTTCACTGTACACACAGCAGTGGTATGTGTCTTACAGGTTTGCTGACAGTTTGCGAGCAGGATCAGGACGTTACTGCAGTTCCGTCCTGATCCTGCGGAGGCGCACCGGACGGCCACCAACAGAGTGTGACGATACCAGATGCCGTTTAAAACAATTTGACCTCCTGATGATGAGCACAACAATGCTCGAAACATGTAGAGGAATATAATAAACTTGTTATAAAACAAGAATTTGTGCATTAAGTTGGTCAGTTGCTAAGATTATACTGAGATGCACGGTCAGCAAAACATCAAAATTTGGGTTTTAATGTTAATGAGAAGGTGATGGTTAATGCATGTGACCACGAACTAGGGAGAGGAGAGGTGCATACAGCGTTTCAGTGGGGAAAGATGGAGGATAGAAACCGCTTGGAAGACCTTGGGAGGATAATATTAAATGAATTTTAAAGAAATTTGTTGGTACAGCGTGGATTGGACTGATCTAACTCAGGACGGGGACAAGTGACAGGCTGTTCTGAAGTCGGCGATAGACTTTCGAAGTCCATAAAATAAGGGGAGTTTCATGAACTAGCTGAGGAGCGATCAGCTTTTTGAAGAAAGGAATCCGCTGCATGGTGTTGGTATGTTTTCGAATTTGTTATTCTTAATATTGTGTTTATCACCATTGTCATTTCTCTCCATTTCTGAAACTGTTAATATTTCAGAAGCCTGTGTAATTAGGAATGTATGTTAACAAAAATGGAAGGCATACGGAGCACAATGAGTTATGTCAATCTCAGAACCCGTGTAATATGAATATAGCCTAGAGTACGCAATACACACACTCATGCACGCACTGTACGCTTATTTGCAGGTATACGTTTTTGTCAGCTGTGAGATATTGAAGTATGTTTTGGTGTGCCACCATTTGGAGACAGCAGGGAAACAACTTTACATTTTCTTACCTTTTTTTGTGCCCATGTCCCAGACGATGTACGCAGTTCAAAAATGCTAAGTAGTCCTAAATGTAATACACTATCCTCAGATCCCTGCGTTGAACTTTTGTAGATGGTTTGTGATGTAATGAAATCCCATACAGAAACTACCCTAAAAGCTTTGAGTAAATTAGATTTTGGGCAGAGTATAGTCATTGTTGCAGGCAAACAAAGGGACATGCACTGTTGTTTTGAATTCACCTCTTCATTCCGTGCTGTGCATGTTTTCAGCCTGGTCCTTACCATTAATACGGTTTCTCACATACCTATTGAACACGAGCTCGTGAATTTAGACTTCCTAAACCTTAAAAGTGGCACTGGGATTTTGTTTGCATCAAACTTGTCTGCACACATCATCTTTGTTGTTTTAGAATGGGAATTCAGCTTGTCATCCAGGACAAACTTTTGTTATTCCTCTTTTATTTAATGATGGTCGCTGATGTTTTGTCCCCAAGAAGAATGTCATTTGCTATTCTTCATTTATGCAGCGTAACCGAAAGTTTTGTTGAAACAGGACGGGCTGTTTACGTATAAGCGTAACATTCAGGCTCTTTCGCGGAACAATTGTTGCCGTGGAAAAGAAATAATTATTCCCAAGTGTGAATGTGTGCCTGTGTTCTCGTCTTAGGTATCCGGCATAAAAACCGCATCTTTTCTGCACCGTTTTAGTCATCTGTGACCTGTCTGACTCTACCGTATTTTTTCATATCTCATAAACGACACGATTTTCGAAAAAAAAAAAAGTTTCTGAGCATTGAAATATTTGTGTTGAGTTTCTCTATTATGTTTAACCTTTTGACGCCTAATGTCAGCTATAGTGGTCGTACCGCACCGCTAACCTCTAAAGTTGCATTTTATGTATGTATTCAACAAATATATTTACTGAATATTTTAAACATGGTATATACTCTCCGTTATTTTCTCTTCAAAATGCAGTTTGTTTCATAATTCTAATATATTTGGTTTCTGTACTATTCACATTTTATATACAGGTGTGCTAAAAGTAAAAAAAATAATTCCGGCGCCAAAAGGTTAACTGAAAAATTCCTCGTTCTGAGCAGAATTCAGCGAGCTATTATCATAAAAGGACGGGAGTTTTCATGTAGGGTACCCGTTATTCTTGTCAGACTTAACCTGAATTTTCTGGACAGATTTTCGAAAATAATATTCCGATACAAAATTTTACGAAAATCCTTCCAGTAGGAGCCGAGTTGTTCCTTGCGGACAGACGGACAGACATGATGAAGTCATTCGCTTTTCGCAAATTTGCGAACGCGCCTAAAAATGATGCAGCTTTTGACGCAGATTCTTGCAGTCTTTAAAATCAGTTGATCATTATATTCACTGCCTTTGTGCAACCTGAAGCTTTATTACAGTGTACGCATAACGCTTAACATCGTTCCACCTCGGTCCAACCTTCGTGATAGCTCCTAATATCCTCTATAAGTTTTGTGTTATACCGTACGATCTGACGGTTGGAAGCACCCGGCTTCCGTCTTTCAGGATACGGAAGTGGAGACAGCAGGGACGTACCTTGTTATTCGGAGACAGCTCTGTGATGGTAATTCGCTTGTCGTATTAGTTACTTTATGAAATACTCCCGATATTAAAGCACGTCTCTTACCTACGATTGATTCTCTGAAAATATGTTATTTTTCAAGGCATCCTTCTTTTTGGCCAGCCATTTTGAATGGATTTGACTCTATTTTTATCAGCACATGACATGTAGCGGCTGTACTCAGTGTGCTGATAAAACTGGTTATGAATATAAGAATGTAGTTTTTTTTATATTTATGTTGCGAATACGCATTATGTCGGTAGGTGTTTGACATAAGCAAATAGGTGTACATACATTTTATGCCACGTGTTATTTTTTTCCGACCCATTTTGGGAAAAAAAATGGAATTGTAAATGTTACTGTAGGTCGATTGCATCGATATAGCCCAAAATTGAATGCGTTCAGATCTTTTTTGTAGACACAAAATACATGGTTTAAAGACATCGTCGTCCACGACTTTCTGACTATATGGTTGTTTGACCCTCTTCGCGAAAAGAACGGTTACATATTAATTAGAATATTTTTTTTGCATCAAATCCTTCAGTTCAAGACAGCGACAGAACTATAAATTATGTTGTAGTTTGTGACAATAACGGAAAGTCCTGGAACTTGAACGTTCTCAGCATTCAGACTCAACTGCTGGCTATGTCAGATTTACCATCTGAGATTCGAGTTCTGTATACAAAAAGTGGAGTCGTCTGACTTCTTGTTGTGCTGAGTAATGTCAGGCTGCTTGCAGTTCGATCTCCAAGTGGACGCAGTTGAAACGGGTCGGGGTCGGTAACCCAGCAGTCAAGTTCTTGGAGTTCCGGATTTCCTCGTCCGCCCCGTGACACTGCAACTACAGCACTGTCCTTCCGTTGCGCACTCAAGAGGCTAAAGGCGCAAGTGTTATGTCTGTGATTTTCACGTCACTCCTGTCAGTTATCGAACCAAGAGTGTTTAAATATAGAACAGTAACGGTGCACAAATTTTTTAAAAATCTAGGCGCCACCTCAAAATATTAGGCGTCAGAAAGGTGACATGAATCAAGTTCCATACTGATGAACCGCAGATAATAGGCGCCACAGTGCAAAATTTAGTCGCCATGGCGACCTAGCGCCAGGGATTTGTGCACGCTTGTAGTAGACCGTGGTGTGGGGAAGCCGTTGTGTAGGAAACAAAAACCGGAACACTTAACATTGGGTGGCGTGGGACGGTAGAAGACAGTTTTGTAATCCATCACGCAGTGACAAATGCTGCGTAATTTATTAACATTACGGAACCAAGGTGACTCAGATGACAGAATTATAACATTCTGGCACAAAACACGAAGTAATGAGAACAAGAATATTACTGAAACCCAGACATTCATTTCATTTACTGATCTTCCTTTGTATATCCGTTCCTCGTCCTTCGCAATCTCGGTACACCCTCTGTAATCACCAATCACACACTTGCCTTTGCATCTCCTCTTCCTTTTTGTTAGTTGTCGATTGATGGCTCTCCTACTCCTGTAGATGTTTTCTCCCACCGACTGAAAGTCAGAATATTCGTTCGCGTCGTCAGAAAGGTCGTACTTTAATGACCTGCAAAACCCCGTAGAATGTGGTATTCTGAACCGAATTTTGCGGTACCTATGAAACCGGAACTGTCCCGTGAAAACCGGGACGAGTCGGTTCCATATCCTCGTGCGGCGGGTGTGGGTGGGCAACTTTAGCATTCGCGTTTGGGTGGAACCTGTAGATTATTTTTTTTAATTTTTTCCGATGAAGTGTTCAAGCTGAAGGCTACGATCGAGTGACTTGCAAAGAGGTAGCAATAGCTGATTGGCGGACGAAGCAAAATAAATATCCTGCAGTTGCTACAACACGTACGGAAGAGAACCGTCCGCCAGCCGTGCTAGGTTTTTCAGTGGCCAGTTATTACAAATGACCTATGACCGTCTTCGGGGACACCGTACCCCTGGAAGAAGTGGGTGTGCTGTAACAGGCAAATATAAAAATTAGCTGCATAGCGATTCAGACTGTGTGCCCCATATGGAGTTTCTTTTCGCTATTACTTTTTTTTTGGGAGGGGGGGCTCCCCGATCTTGTGCCCCTGCATGGAGTTTTATCTCCATTCCCCTGTGCGTTCTCACTGCGTTTTGCTCGTTCACATTCAGCTCCACTTTTCTGTAATATGCTTAAGAGAATTCGTTAAACGAATAACTAAAAGGTGCGTATTGCCAAAATTGAGAAAAGACGTAGTGGAAAAATAACAAGGTAGAACGTACCCCGAAGATGGAGGTTACCTGCTGTGTGATGCTGAAACAGAATCAAAGAGAAATAGAACTGTGTGTTTGAGTGTGCAATTTTTTTTTTTTTTAAGATTGTGCCTTGTATTACTTTGACAGATACAAGAGACAGTCCTTCGCACGTGATTTATTTGAAGATTTGATTTATATCAAGTGACTGCCGCACTTTGTTTATGGTTCCGTGACACTGTTTTATCGTGTCTGACTGGATTGATGTCTGAGCACAGCATTGCTTCTGTGGTTTGAACTGCAGCGCCGTTCTGGTATGGCGAGATGGCGGAATATCTGATGTGACCAATCTTATGTCTTAACTCGATAGTAGTGCAAGCAAGACCAGGCGTATGCCATTTTTAATTGTAGGCCGTATTGAGATACATGTACGGAAGAGACTGTGAGCAGAACGGACAGAGAGGAAGTTCATGTAAAAAAAAGTAAATTATTCACACTGCCTGGAGGTTTTTCAGTATTTTAAATGACGTTAACGAGTACTTGGTCCATGAGTCTAACCCGCGGCTACATTTATAAATTGTGTGTGTACTATAAAAATTTCAATATAATCTAGGCAGTAACGTACGTCACTTACTGTTATTTTTCCACGTGCGGCCCGCGAACCGGCTCACAATAACTGGCATGGCCCTTTGTTTTGTTGTAATTAGACATTTGCTTACATTCCAAATGCTGTATTTCGTATTACCGGTTATTACTAACGCTCCATATCTGGTACTGGTTAGTAAACTGTGTTCCATTCTTGGCACGTTACGGTTTCTATGAGCAGTCCACACATCGACTGTATTTACTGAGATTTTGATTGCTTTCATCAGCGTGTCATTAAAAATGGATGAGGCAGCGATTTATAATCTGCAAGGAAAGTCAGATTCCACAGCATTTGCAGTATTTTAATTACCGAATGTGGAAACCTCCCGCATTTGGAATCTTAATAAACTTGACCTGTGTTTACGACACTGAAGGTCAACTAGGTTTAAAGAAAGGCCTTTGCCGTAAAAAGGTAGGAGACGCATGACTTACTGTGGTGGTAAGACACGCATTAAACTGAATCTGGTATGATCCCCACTCGGCTCTGTCATACCCAGATACCAGTGTAATGGTGACAGTAAAGTTGCCTTGTAAGCAGCTAAGCACGACGTCCTGAAGGTATATGGTGGGGTGGGGGTATAGCTCTACAGATTCTTAACGTAGGCACTAGATGGGTGTATTCAGCTTCACGCCCCGGCCACTTTACCGCCCGGAGAACGAACACCGAAGGCTCATTGGGTAGGAGGCCGGTTGGTTTCCAGAGAAGATTTGGGCGCTTTGGAGATGGAAAACATCGATTTCTGTGCCAGGAATCGAACGGATATTCTAGTTTTGTTCAGACAATAATCAAGTTGCTGTACCGACTGAGCTATTCCGGTTGTCAAGTAGTTGGGCGAGGTAAGTAGCGGTGACGAGGAGCGGAAGTTGATAAATTGAAGGAAGTATTGAATGACGGGGAATATGGATTTTAGTTATAGAGAGGTCCGTGTACTTCGTTGAAATGCGAGGTTCCGACAGCGGTGTTGCTGGAGAGAGCTGTGGGATGTTACGCCGTTCCAACAGGTGCATATATATATACATGTATAATGTGTATATGTATATATATATATAATGTATATATATACACATATACATATATATATATATATATATATAACCGTCCAAAATCGGACACATGTTTATATGAACTTTTTTGATCACAAAGGCCTAGGAAATCACCTCCTGCAGTTATGCCCTAAAGTCGTGAAACACCCTGTATATATCCACACACACACATACCGACGTTTCGAAGGATCGCAGTGCCTTCATATTCCTGGTCAAAGCAGTCACCGCTTTCTCCTGACGTTGAAGGTATGACGGTCCTTCGAAACGTTGGGCGTTTTCCAGTCGAAACGACGTAACATCCCAGAACGCCTTTCAGCAGCACTGCTGTGGGAAACTCAAGTCTTTAAAGACAATTACTTTAAGGTTTCGCACATTTCCATTGTTTGTGACAGATTCGCCGACATTCATTGATTATCTCAGCCTGAAGCCAAACCTTTTTTTTTTTTTCCGTATACGCGATAAAGAGGTCGCGATGGGTCGCATGAACTGCGATCCCTCGACTTACGTATATCACCGTACGTCGTTCCGCACTTGCGTCGTTGGCCTCCAGACACAGTCCGTTAATCCAAGGGTGCAAATTCTTACGTACGATGCTGAATATGACTTCGTGATGCCGAAGTCCCATGGTGAGGGGCTTACTCATGTAGAGCGACGTCAAGTTGTTGGAGGACACTTTTTCGAGCAAGCAGCGAGGAACACCACATAGACAAGAAATTAAGAGGGTGCTTGCTTCCCGTGAGGAGTTTCTGAAAAAGAAGAGGAAGAAGAACAAGAAGAATCCTTCGTCTCTTCAGACTTGGGAGCCTGGTGACGTAACTTCAGGGGATGACTAGTCCGTGTCTGCAGTTGTCGAGAGAAACAGAATTGAACGAAGAATTGTCCCCTAGCTGTATTTATTATATCGTCCCATTAATCCGTTCCGCTGAACGGTTGTTTTGAGCCATTCTGTGTTATAATCACCGCCATAACAATGTTTTGTTATTACCTTTTATTCATTGATCATTTATCAACTGGCGAATGTGATGAACCGATCAGGCGTTGAAACTGAGCTGACCATTGTGTAATTTACTGACCCATACGTACAGTTTTGCAATTAATGATACGTATAGTGTCTACCGAGGCGCTTAATGATTAGTGGTCTGTTTTCGAATCGCAATAAATGCTTTCAGTGATCGTTTTATGATTACAGTGGCCATTTAACTGCTGTGTAGTGTTCATGCGTAGGCTAGTTACGTATATCCTTTGTAGGTAGGTTTTCACCCTTTGTCTAGGCCACGCAGGCCCTTAGGGTGAGTAGAGATATAACTCTACTCTTTTCTAGGACCTTCGGCACTTAGATGGGGGGTGGGGGTCAGCCCCACGCCTCGGTCGCCTCTACCCCCAGGAAAGACCCGGTGCCCATTGTACAGGGAGACTGGGTGGGCCCCAGGGCCGGTCTGGACAGGCGGAAAATCTCGTCCAGCCCCGTAGTCAGTCGCTATACCGACTGAGCTACCTGGTCCTTGTATGTCCTTTGTCACTACTGGAAAACTGCAGCAACTTTTCGTATATCTTTTGTCATTATAGCAGAAATGCTACATTTTCTTGTATATCCTTTGTCACTACAGTAAATGAAGCACCTTTTCCTATATCCTTTGTTATTCTTTTGTCATTATAACAGAAATGCACGTTTTTCTCATATATCCCTTGTCACTATAGTAAATCCGCAGCACCTTCTTGTATATCCTTAGCCAATTTAGCAGAAATGGAACATTTTCTCATATACCCTTTGTCACTACAGTAAATCTGCAGTACCTTTTGATGTTTCCTTCATCAATACGGTAAATCTTCAAGTCCTTCTACAGTCTATATCTCTACTGTAAAACTGCGATACATTCTCCTCGCCTTCGTCTTTTCTGTTTTTCCTGCAGTTCCGTTTGAAAGCACGTCCTTTTGCCTCTTCTTCCTTTTTTTTTTTACCACTCGGAGGTGCTTGAAGGGAGTTAAACTGTGAAAACCGGAAGCCCTAGGTGGAAGGTCTGTCTGTAGATGGAGGCCATTTTTTCTGTACTTCGTTAGTTGGTATTATTTGACGATAATGCAAATGAAATTTTAACATCCAATTAAATAGTGGTATGATTATTTACAGTTGACTGGAGAGAAGTACTTAGTACTCCCCCGGGGCCTGTTTCAACATAACGTACCACTCGGTACTCTGTATGTGCGTGCGTGCGCGCGCGCGCGTGTGTACACAACTGTGCTTCTCGACTTGCGTCATAGGTACGTTCTCAGAAATGGTCGGAAATTGTTGCGTTTCTTTCATTTTCCTGCTTTTAATTTTCATTGGAAAGTGTGTAGTATTAACTTTAGTGCTGTTAGTTTTAATCGCTGAGGAACCCTTTTTTTTGTCTATTTCTTGGTTTTAGACTGAAATTTAAATGAAAAGCAGTATGAGATGTCGTTAACGAGACATTGTTCTAGTCAGACTCCCGGAAATCGGGGATATCTCCTTATAATAAAGCACTGAGTTATTTTGTACTGACAATTTGAATGGCGTGTTTTGTTTCCCATCCATTTTTTTTTCACTTGTTCATCGCGTTTTTGGCGCGTTCGGAAAGCGAATAGTGACTGCTAGCTGCGTCATGTCCGTCCCCCTGTCCTCACGGAACACCGCCTCTCCCGCTTAACGGATTTTCACGAAATTTCATATTCGGAATTTTTATTACAATTTGTGGATACGTTTCGATTTGTCTTAAAATCGGACATACTAATAGACATTGCATTAAGAACTGCGTGCATGATGTGATTGGTCATTACAATTGAGTCTTTGTTCTCTCTGAGGTACGAACTACGGCGTGGGGAATATTTGACGATCTGAACATCTCGCCCTCTACGACCTAAGTATGTGAAACAGTATCTCGTGTTTTGCGACAGAAGTGCAGGAAATACAATACCTCGACGTTAACGAGATAAGAACAAAAAATAAGACAGAGCCACATAGGCCAAAGGAACGGTTGACGATTTAAACTTATCCATTCCACTCGGAAAGCCAAATTAGGGCTTACGTTTTATAGCATTGGAAGTATTCATGAGCAATGGGGGTAAAAGGGAAAATAAAAATCCGAACTGGAAAGGCGTTGTACGCCCTACTGAAATTTTCTGACTTGTTGCTCAGGTTGATCTTGGATATGAATTATTAAGAGGAATGACCGACAACTACCTGAAGACATGTAGATGGCGTGTAGCTAAATTTGCGCGCAGTCTACGTAGATGTCAGAACTATATTAGGCGAACTGTCATATTCGACCCTCGATCAGCTGATCGCCATCCCCTCTTCCGCTGAATAAAGGTGTAGGTGGCATTGTGAGCCATTTAAGACATGTTGGTGTAGAGAAACAAACTAGATGGTTTAGCCCAGCCATCCAGTCCGCACGAAGAATAGCTATCCTGCCATTTATCGCCGCACTCCGCGTTTCCTGCAGATAGATGCCGATTAACACCTCCAGTAGGTCGCAGTACTTTTATTACTGTTTCATTACTCGTTTATAGTTACCTATAACTTGCCCGTTACGTATACCCTCAGTAGTTGTCCCAACGTTGCATTCACTGCAAAGAGTAGTGGCACTGACTTTAATGTTTTCAACGCTTTCATATTTTATATTTTAATTGCAATTTATCTTATTTATACCGTACGTGCTATATATCCTTTTTAAAGTAACTGTTCCAGTCTTAATATTGAGTCATTTACAGTTCTGATTTTTCAAATATGTTGCTACCGTACGAGTAGCGCTAATGTAGTCTATGTGAAGTCACTGAATGGTAGCTTTTTTTTACTGGTGTGACACACACACAAAATGTTATCACGGTGGAAGAAATCTGTTCAGTATAGTGTGTCACCCAAGATTACTGTCTTATTAGATGTGACACCTCTATATGTGTTACCGTACAAATTGATGCAGACGCTTGGGAGAGAACCTACTGCCTCGATGTTTAGGTAGAAGATAGAGGCCACACATTCGTCTGAAGCATCTGTACCCATTACTATATAAGTAACAAAATACACGTTACCAGGTACAATGTACCTAACAGTGTATGTTAATAACGTAACTCCAACATGTTGTTTGGTTCTTAAACAGCAACTGGGAAGGACTGTTTTTACTATGTACGCGAAATTGCAGCATTACGAGATTTTAAACCAAACGGCATCACATCTCACAGGGATAAGATCTCACACAGTACGTCGGTCATTCGTAACTTGAAGAGGTTATAACCGGAAATTTGCAGAAAATTCGCTTGGAGACTTGGCAGACGCACGGACCTGGGGAAGTAAATGTGTGCTTCATTTACCAAAAAAAAAAAAATTCATCTGAGAATCAGAAGCTTGTGGATTGCGCTTGTGAATGCATTACGTTCTATTGCCGGTAGAAGTAAGCCAACGAATGTGACTGGCGAAGGAGAGACTGCGAGAAAGAGAATAAGGAACGAAATGGAAGAGTAAAGTTTGCACAGCCCGACCCAGAAAGTCTTGTGGAAATGTGAATAAAATTCGAGCCAGTCTTATGGGAGTCGTAACTCGCCGTGTTGCGAATTATGTATCGTACTGGAATGTAACTCTTTCCTTCACTGGACCAAAACAAAATGTTCCTCCGTGTCTTACTTCCCCACGAAACAAACGAGAAAACAAAACGATTTTTGTGTTTATCAAGAAGATAAATTAGGAGTTATTAAGGGAAAGAGAATGGAATGCTTGATTAACGTAAATTGTCCTGTATATTGGCCTTCTTTTTTTAATAGTACGACGACCACATCCAATTCCTCGCGTCCTTACCATTTGTGATCATCGTTATCATCTCCCTGGACGCCGGAACCCAGAGGTGGCACAAATCCTAAGCTCCAATTCGCCGTGTTGACTGCTTCTTATACCAGCCCCGCTCAACCTTTCATCTTGTGTGGACAGCTTCGGCAAAATTTTGTCTGCTTGCAGTCCACGTGCCATTTAATACCCGGAATGAAGAATGAATAAGTACACGTGTAATTATATGTGTAATTTTACTGTGTATTTTGTGTGTATAACGTGATGTAAAATTAACACTGATTGTTACAGGAAAAATGTATTTGAAAAATGTAATTCGGAACTTCGGGTAGGGCGTCGCTATTTTTAGCACTTTTTTTGTGTTGTGTGTTGTTGTTTTTATTTATTATTATTATTATTATTATTATTTTATTTATTTAACGGATTGAGTCAGTTCGTCAGCTCGTAAGTTTTCAAAATTGCTGCGGCCTTCCATCTCGGCTTTGCCAGGGAACGGGCTGAAAGGCGTTTTCTCGTTTCAGATGTCTCCATGGGCCAAGTAACAACATTATATCACCGGCGACATTGCACGCGATTTGCTGTTTAAGCGGGCATGTTTAGTACGGTGGTGCCTAATATTTGTGGGTCCTCAGTGCTGAACTTCTTTCGTATCACCCTTCTGGCACCTAGAATTTTTGAGTGGCTTCTAAACTTTTGGAAAAATTTGTGTACCTCTACCGTATCCCATTACGATTTCCAGTTGAAACAGCGTTGCGAGTTTTTAATCTTTTTTAGCGGTGAAATTGATGGCTCCGTTCTTGTGGGATATTGCGCCTCGGTACTGGGTGAGTGGTGCCCGACGTTTCGTGACAACATGATTGTCCCGACAATCGGGAACACCCATTGGTGTGGCTGTATATACCAGGAGAACGGAGACCTGAAAGTGCATTGTTAGAGTATTTAACGATCAATTGTCAATACCCTGGTTGTAAAGATGAACCCTTACTGTAACTGTAGCCGTGCAGCGACTCTCCTGGCATAGACGCCCTTCTAATTAGATGCCAGAATCTCCGTGAAGGTGAAAGGAATCGTTCATTATCAACGGACGTTTCTGGCTCGGGTTGAATTTACCGAGCCCCAGAATGGAAGTGTGCTTTTCCAAAGGGTAACTTTTCAAGAGCCGGTCCCAGCGGCCGCTCGCCTGCTGAGATTGTGGGTTCGAATCCTACTGGGGGCATGGATGTCTGTCTGTTGTGAGTGTTGTGTGTTAGGTAGAGGTCTTTGCGACGCGCTGATCACGCGTCCAGAGGAGTCCTACCGACTATAGTGCGTCGCTGTGTGTTATGCAGAAACCTCAAGAATGAGGAGGCTGTGGCCCGCGTTGGGCCACAGCGCCACAGACCGGGGGGGGGGGATAGTTTCAAGAGATGACATTGTCAAATTCTCGTAAGAATATAACTTATTCCTATGATCCGAGCCACATGCCCAACTTATCGTGTCTTCCGTGTGGTAGTAGTTACGATGTACGCCCTATGATCTTCTTTTGTAATTTCCTCCTTACACAATATATTTAATTTATTATACACCCAAACATCTTCCCAGGATCCAGTTTCTGAATATTAGTAATCAGCTTTCTTTCCTCGCAGTGTGATACGGCTATAGTGTATTCTCAGAGTACAACCAACAAGATGCGACGTTTCTCAATTTATTTATTTCTTTAAGACGCTGTACATGTTTCAGACGGCTTTTCCGTCCATTATCAGGAGCTCAAAACTGCACATACAGCGTCAGGCACTTGTCAGACCATTACTGCTACCTGCTACTAGCCTGGACGGCTAACAGCAGGTAGCAGTATTGGTCTGACAAATATCTGACGCTGTATATTCATTTTTGAGTTCCTGATGTTGGACGGAAAACTATCTGAAACATGTAGAGCGTCTTATAGAAATAAATAAATTGTGAAAAGTCGCATCTTATTGGTTGTACTCTGAGAATATGTTAGCGATGCATGGACCTGTGAATGTTAAATGACTATAGTGGTCGATGTATTGACAGGGCTGTGTGCTTGTGTTGAGAAATGCCGTATTGAGAGATGCCTGTACCACACACACAGAGGGTCTGAACCTTGTTGAACAGCCGTGATCTCGGTCACTGCATGAAACCTGATATGAGAGCCATCATTTGCGTACGGCGAGGCGGTATTGGCGAAAAAAAAAAAACTCCCATATAGGGGCAAGTAAAATCATCCTTGAAAGAACGATCAGAGCAGTTAAACGCAGGAAATTTTGTTTAAGATTTTAAGAGTGTGACTACCGGCTAGCCAAAAAGACCCTGCCCTCTTGGATGAGTGCGTCAGTTTGGGGGAACCGGGTAGACTGACGGACGGGTACTCCTCAATCTCAGCTATGTGACATTTCCTTTGAAATGCGTGATTTCAGGCTTCCACCGCGAAGTAGCTGAGAACTGCTCTGTTCCTGGGTCATTACGCAGCGAGTAGTGGTAAATTCTTAGCGACGTTTCGGGACAACCTATCGGTCCCCAGAGAGCACAGTTCCACTTACTGTAAAGCTGTGAGCATGTAAACGAATAAAAGTAACCTACCTAAGTGCGTGCCATTACTAAGCAGCAGGGTCCTTCACGGATTCGCGATAGCTCAGTCGGTGTAGGAACTAGGCTCCTTCCTGCCACCTACATTAACCCTATCGGTTGGCACCACGCTACTGAGGCTTATCATATCCCACACTCTTCCCTGTATAAACCTCGTCTTAGGCTCCCTGGCTTTCCTTTTGGATTCTTGACCGCGAAAGATGGTACCAATAGGTTGTCCCGAAACGTCTCTAATAAATTACCACCACTCAGAAGAGCGCGGTTCATCTTTCTTTTGAAGTGTTCCTTTACACCCGTTACCCCCAAATTATTTTATGTAAACTGCGACGCCTGGAAGTTGTATTTTCCCTTTTTGTTTTTTAATGATTGTGAACAGAGGCAGGAAAATAATGTTCCGATTTTCTCCTCTCCCTTCCCGCTCCTCCTATTTTTCTTTTCCTCTTACAAACTCGTCACTTGGCACGCCCTTTCGGGATTGTTTCTGAAGTTTTGAGGGCATACTACGTTCTTATTTCTTTCCCACGGTCTTTCCCTTTGTGCCTTTTTCAGAATATGTGGGTTCGATGACCCAACCTGTTTTCCCGTTGACGAGGCTTTTAGTTGTTACAGAGTTTCATGTCTGTGGTTTCAGTCGTGAGTGCACAAACCCCGGTCGCCCGGGTGGCTACTTTTTGTACGGTGGCACCTAATGTTTGTAGGTCCTCACTACGGAACTTGCTGTATGTCAATCTTACGGCGCCCAGAATTATGAGTTGGCTTCTGTATTGTTGGAAAGTGTGTTCATCCCTGTTTTTAGTAATTTATTAACTTAATGTGTGAGTTTATATTTGGAACCACGGAACTGAATTGCTTCTGCATATGTTGCATGAGTGTGGAAAAATGAAAATGCCGTGGTTTGTTAAAAATAATAATAGTTTACAGTGTCTTTTATTTTTTTTTTTAACTCATGGTTCCGTGCATCACAATTCAATGTTAATAAAAATCCAACCAGATGCAACGGCAACGTTGGAGGGAAGTAGCTGTAACAGTATTATGACCTGTACCGGAGGCTGCGGTTACAGTTTTTAGTACTCCTGATGATGGGTGCTGTGACACCTGAAACATGTAGAGTGACTTTGCAGTGAATAAATATCTGCATACTGTTACATCTGATTGGATTTTTATTAACATTGAGTTTACAGTGTCTTTCCCCCCTCCCTGTTGGGCTATCTAAAGACGATATTACGCCCTGAAGTTTGGCCCACACCGGTGTGTGTGTGTGTGTGTGTGTGAAGTTGACGTGTCTGTGCTTATATCCCAGAAAATTGTCGTTTCCTCTCACACTGGGAACGAGCGCGGTTCGTTCCTTTTTTCTTTCACATTCCTTCTTATAGTTTGGCCCATTTGAAAATAACTGAATTGGACTGAACTACAGTGTTCATGAAGTTCAGATTACTGACCCTGGGACCAGTAAATACCCGTCAAACACTACACTCTTTTTTCATTAAAAACCTACTTGCAGCTACTTGTTTCGGCTCGTGTTAAACGATAGTCAGGTTGTATATGATTTTATAAAGAGAAAATATACAGTTATTATGTAATATTTTTTAAAATGGATTTCTCAGTTTTGACAATTACATTCATGAGCCATAAATTTAAAAGTGTGTTATGGAAACATCGGTTATGATGGCTTGTCACTTTTATTGTGGTAGCAGTGGCCGTGTGCTATGTAGTTTGTAATACATTCTATTGAAATGTGTTTAAATATTGGGTTTTAGTAAGGTTTGACGGATGTTTGGTGGTCTGTGGAGGACTCACATCGAATTATTACTGAAACCGATTACTTGTAGTTCTGGAATACATATTCTTTGGACCACTTTGTACTTACATTAACATACACATGCGCACACTGCCTTACGTATGGCCCCTATTTTGTAAAAAAAAAAAAAAAATTGAGGGAGGGAGGGCCCGCCCGCAAAATATAAATTTTACAGAAGAAGCGAGAAGGTTGCTCCGTTTTACGTATGACAAATGCCTCGAGAGATAGGGTATTTCCCACCTGTTTTCATTTTTCTTAAAGGTGGTGGTGTCATCTTTTTTACATGTAATAGAGGGCCGTTAGTTGAATAATACGTTACACATAACTCCGTTTAGCTCATAGTGGCAGTTTGCTCCTTTGTACAAAAGAGGGACGATGTATACATTCATAGCCTACATACACGTGTGTATGCATTTTTGCACACATACGTACATACACACGCACGGATGCACAGTTCGCGTGCGTTTCTTCATTCGTCTAACCAGGCCCGAACATTTTACTTACGTTTCGTAATTACCTCGAACCGTGCGATGATGGAGTTCCTGGCTTCAGCGTGGTGACGTAGGCGCTTCTTTTGAGTCGCGAGGCTACCAACTTGTTGGCAAGTAGATTTTTTTTTTTGGTGCGACGCCAAGTCGTGGTTCGGTTTTGTGCATAACGTCACTGCCCTTACGTCATTCAACGTGAGTATTGTCTGTTCCATTACCGGAACTGAGGATTTGAAATTGAAAGACTGGGATCCCTGATCTTAACGTAGAATTAATCCCGGCGTAGTAGTAATTTTCTTAAGTCCCCGTATGAAATTCACAATGCACATGTACTTGCACTGGTAGGGAACCCATTCGTCCCAGTTTTCCCGGGAGAGTCTCGGTTTTATGGGGTTTAAGGACCTCTGTCCCAGTGTCCCGCAAAACTCGGTTCGGGATGCTACATGTCACGGTTTTTTGTACGGCATGAAAATACGACGTGTCTGACGACGCTTACGAACATTCTGACTTTCAGACGGTGGGAGAAAACATCTGTAGGAGTAGGACAGCTATCAACGGGCTAACGGGAAGGAATAAGGAAGGAGAGGTGGAAGGGTAGGTCAGTGAATGTAGAGCGTGGACTGAGACTGCTAGGATGAGGAACGGATATGTGAAGAAAAGTGAGCAAGTGAACTGAGTGGGGTTGAGTAGTCTTCTTCTTCTCCTTTTCCTTCTCCTTTTTCTTCTTATTCTTCTTCTTCTTACGTATTATTATTTTTATTATTCGTTATCGGCATTATGCAGGGCATTTAAATTATTATTACTATTATTTAATGTTTAATATCTGTGTGTAACAATTTTATTATCTGAGTTATCTCGTTTCAGTGGTATTAATTACTCTGCTTTTTCCGTTGCATCACAGATTAAAAATGTGTCTACTAACTCCCTCCTGTTCCGCCACAAAAATGTCATTTAGTGTCACGGTTTTTGATTTTAAAGAATGGGATTCTTATGTACTGGTCAATTGAATGTAGGTTGCTGGTACAACGTTCACGCATTCTTTTGTCAGTATGAGCTATTGTAGGAATAAAAGAGTATTGTTATACAAATACTGGACTTTTAACAAAATATTTTGTTTTTAGACGTCAAGTTTTGCTTGTTTAGGCCCGATTCTTCCAGTATTATTAACTCTTTAAGCAAAAGACATTACCGCGTTAAACCGATAACAAAATCGCTGCATGTCCTACACCTTTCTGTTTTGTGTCCTTTATGCATTTAGGCCTAGTACGTTATTTTCTTCCCTTTTTATCCTTTAATACCTTTCTCATATTTTCTTCGTTATTTCTGCGTCCCTTTCCTTGTTTCTTTGAGAGTTTCGAATTTAAGCCTTACTTTTTTTTCCCCCAAAATAAGCAAATGTGTTGACGTAATTGTATGAAACAGACGTGTTTTGTCGACGATGAAAGGGGGACTAAAATGTCTGACTGTTGTAAAGGTTTTTGTTGCCAGCACTTTTATGGACCTAGGTATATGCACAATACAGTGCTGCGCATAGAGTCGTAACTTTGGCACACTTCAGCTTGTTGCGTTCAATTTTCGTCTTGTGCTGTGCGTTATGTCCGTTCATTTATACTCAAAGTTCTTAACTTTTCTCATCACTTTACCAGCTCCCTTCTACTCGGAAGTCTGTACCTTCTAGCTTTCTTACCCTTACCTGTTTTTCTTGTTTCTTTCTAAATACGTGTATCCATATCAGAACTTCTTGCAGGCGCTGTCTTCTTTTATGCACTGCGACGGATCTGATGGCTTAGATTTCATTTTGTACATGTGTCGTTGTTGCAGAGTGCCTGTAGATGTCTCCTTTTCTCTCACGAAGTGCTAGCTAGCTGTCCTCGTTCTAAGGATGCTCTGTCATTGCTTATAATACAGATTGACACTTGATACAATAAATTATACAGTAGAGCGTGAGAAATAAAGGAAACGATTTCGTGATCTGCGCCATTCTAAGTCGATTGGTAGGGAGCTGCTTGAAGCCAGCCTAACCATTAATTGAAATCGCTAGTAGTACGTCTGTCTGTGGTTGCTTATTGTCTTCAACAGTAACTACATATGCCATCTGTTAAACAGCTTCTTTAGACATTGACGTACAGTTCAAAGTATTTAGTCTCGTCTCATCACTAATCAAATATAATAGGAATATACCCGTTGTCTACAGTGCAAGCATTATTGTAATTTATAAAATGTGACGTTTTCTGATGGTCCCTTCGTCGTCGGCGTCGTCGTCGGCGTCGGCGTCGTCGTCGTCGTCCCCCCCCCAGACTGACTCAGAGACTTCTAAAGAACTTGAAGCCACTCGTTAAGAAATCTGTCCTTTTATGGAACCAAAAGGCTGATCACCATGACCATAAAGTTCGTCCTTGACCCTGTTGTGGGCAACTGTAATTGGTTCGTCCCCTTCACATGCTATTTTTAAGACCCATTTTGCTGTTGTCATCCGCAGACCCTTGATCTGACAGTCGGTCCCTGACTCTAAATATTGTTCACGTCTTATACAGTTAAATATTTATATCTCCAGGCATGTTACCTGACGGTCAGAAAAGAGAATAAATAATTCCATTGTGAAGTTACCTTGGAACAAGTAATAATACAACACCGAATTCCAAATCGTACTAATTTTATAACGACACATTCTGTTCTTTAATCATTACTTATGATATCGGTGCACAAGTCCCTGACGTCATGTCGCCTGGGCGTGTAAATTTTGTACGGTGGCCCCCTAATATTTGTGGGTCCTCAGTAAGGAACTTGCTTTATGTCACGGTTCTGGTAATAAAAAGTTTGAGGTGCCCCCATGATTTTTGGAGAATTTCTGCATGCCTGAAGTGTTTTTGATGGGAACTTCACGGGGGACGTAAAGTGAAGTAGAGGAAGCCCCCGTGTAACGTTGGTGTTACGTTACTGAAAACTGGAGAGCGGAATGGGGCATTTTCACCTTATAAGAGTTAATTAAAATAGTGAGAGTCTGGCTGTTGAAAATGTTGCCAGCTGCCAGTGAAAACAGTGTTACTCCGAGTAAGTCGGAAGGTCGCGGGTTCTATTCCTGATGGTGTTATTGGAATTTTTCATTGACACCCATCCGGCTGCACTGCGGCCCTGGGGTTGACTCAGCCTCTAACAGAAATGTGTACTAGGAATATTTCCTGGGAGGTGAAAGCGGCCGGTGTGTAGGGCTGACACCCGTACCACCTTCATGTGCCAATTGTCTTTAAATCTGGGAGCTTCAACCTCTTAGAATCCTCTGGGCCTGTCCACGCCTGTAAGGGGATTGATTTATCTTTTTCCTTTACTTTTACGGGCAATGTTCATCGAATCTTCGGAAACTAAAATTTATTAACATTAATATGAAACGAAGTTATTCGGGGTATCGTTAAACCAGAAATGTCTGTAACATTTGTTCGTATGAAGTTAAAGTGAGTGTCGCTGTATCTGCACTCGCCCTCTGTGGAGTCTACATGGAAAACTTCCCTTGTTTAACTGTACTTCATAGTGAAGATTTGTAGATCGAAATTGAATGTTTTTAAGAGAAGAAACCTCCCCTTTTGGCGTGAAGTTTGCTGCTTAATTACGGGACTGATCTCGTTCATTTTGAAAGTCCAGTATTAGCGACGGTTCTGCTGGAATGTTGTTGGAACTTTTTCTTTCTCGATTCGCGACAAATCCTCTTAACGTACCGTCTATCGCTTACAAATGCTAATCGTGTTCGGCTACAATTGTTGGTTTAAAGAGATAGTAGTGAGGAATATTTTATACACGTGCTCGCAGTTTGTTCCATTCTGCGAAAGGTGGCAAGGGGTGGGACAGAGCTTACTTATCGATCGCGGTGGTGGGACCTGCACCTCGACGTGTTTTGGGGCCTCCTAGCCCTTACATCTCGTTTTGCTGTCTCCGTTCCTCTCTTAAAGCTAAAGTTGTCTCTGTCCACGTCACGAAAGCATATAGGGGGAGTAGAGGTGTAGCTCCACTCATTCTTAACCTCTACATTATATAGGTGTTAGTGGTTGACTTTACTCTTCGCCCGCTTTACCCCGGGAAAGAACCCTATACCGGGATTTCAACCCCGAACCATTAAGCCTGTAGCTCGGTCCCTATGCTGACTACGCCACCGCAGTTTACCCCGCTTCTCTCTTTGCCACTTGATACATGTTTTTATCGGAAAGGACCCGTCATATGCTGTGATAACAGAATATTCACACGCTGCCCCACTGCCATCAGGACTGTCTTCAATTGTCTTCAGTCTTAATTTATGAAGTGATTACAATATTGGCTATTGAATTAATACTTTTTTAGTCGTGTTCTCAAAATTGCAGAAGCGACTGTTGGCTCCGTCATGCCTGTCCGACCGTCCGTCCGCCCGCCCGCATGGACTGCTCCCAATGGATGGATTTTCATGAAGTTTGATATTGGGGTATTTTTTCGAAAATTTGTCGAGGAATTCAAATTTCATTAAAAATGGACTGTACATGATGATCGTACACATTTCTGATAATATCACGTTCAGTTCTTCCTAGAATGAGAAATGTTTCTGACAAAAGTTATAGAGAATCTCGAAACACACATTTTGTGTTCAGTAACTTTTTTTTTTTTCTCCAAAATCGCGCAGTTTACGAAATAATGTGGAAACATATTGTAGAGCCGGGGAGGCCATAAATGACAACACAGCGCTTGCGCATTGCATGCTGGATACCCAAGGCTACAAATACACACACAGGTTGTGTAATGCTTATTGTTTTCCACACCAACAATGGTTGCAAGAATGGGTCTCAATATTACGTTTATATGTACATTACCTGTCTTGCTAATGCGTATCAATGAATGGAAACGTTAAAATTGTTTTCATTTCTTTAGTGTATTAGGGCTCAGTGTGAGGATTGATAATAGTACCTTCGAGAGGGTGGAGGGTTTAAATATTTGGGAACAACTTTAACAAATAAAAATTCTATTCCGGAAGAAATTAAGAGCAGATTGAGGTCAGGAAATGCTTGCTATCATTCGGTGCAGAATCTTTTGTATTCTAGGTTGCTATCCAAAAATTTAAGGATCAAGATATATAGAACTATAATTTTGCCTGTTGTTTTGTGTGAGTGTGAAACTTGGTCGCTGACATTGCGGGAGGAAAGGAAGCTGAGGGTGTTTGAGAACATGGTGTTGAGGAGAATATTTGGACCTAGGAGGGACAAGGTAACGGCGGAATGGAGGAGATTGCATAACGAAGAGCTAAGTG
>Ga0123354_10003108_pt1 | contig 22685 bp, 20 predicted proteins | sample TergutLab28metaG_2_FD_97872 | JGI IMG/M metagenome (GOLD analysis project Ga0123354, IMG submission 97872) | Labiotermes labralis P4 segment gut microbial communities from Petit-Saut dam, French Guiana - Lab288 P4 | ecosystem: Host-associated > Arthropoda: Insects > Digestive system > Gut ... | reverse complement strand
CATACCTAATTTTCAAATACCTCTGAGGGGGGGAAAAAGAGAGAGAGAGAGGGAGAGAGAGAGAGAGAAGAAGAAGAAGAAGAAGAAGAAGAAGAAGAAGAAGAAGAAGAAAGAAAGAAAAAGAAAGGAACCCAGGTATAAATGGCAAAGTTACTATGTACACTTTCCTTCTACTGGAGTTCTACTTAACTGAAGCCCTCCGTAAAATCCTTACTGGAGTTCCCTGTTGCGGAGCTCTCCATGGACTTCAAGTGACTCTCAATCTCAATCCCGCAGGATCAGGAGAAAACCTCTGGGTGCAGAAAAAGGAACCCAGGTATAATGTCGGGAGGTGTAATTTCAAAATTATTACGTATGATTGCTTTCTACCAGAGTTCCACCTGACTGGAGCCCACCATAGAATCTTAACTGGAGTCCCCTAATGTGGAGCTCTCCATAAACTCTAAATTACTCTCAATCTCAATCCCGCAGGATCAGGGAAAAACCTCCAGGTCCAAAAGAAGGAACCCAGATATGAATATCGAAGTTACTATGTATAGTTTCCTTCTACCGGAATTCTACCTAACTGGAGCCCTCCGTAGAATCCTTACTAGAGTCCCCTATTGCGGAACTCTCCTCCCTCAGAGTCCCCGGTAAATGGCCTCCCACTCCGTGTTCCCCATCAGGGTCCCCATGAAGAGAGAAGCTTCATCTCCGGAGCCAATGGTTAATTCATTCATTTATATCTGTCGGAGTCCCCAATAAGGAGCCCTTGCACATAAAACAGGGAAAATATTTAGTCACCTTCCATGGAGCCCCATGTGGACAGAAGGCCTACATACAATGGGGTGCGGCCTGGTTCCCCATGGGGATCGTTTAAGACACTGCAGTCTCTACCCCGGTGCCATGCAGCCTTCAGCACAATACCTTCCACCTTGGCTTGGGTAGACCAAAGCCCTGTTAGCCAGCCTGTGTCATAGCAACCCTCAACAGGGTATGCCCTCCACAACTGTTACCGCCTTCCATGTGACCCAGAGTAGAGCAGAGTATGAGTCCATGATACCCTGAAGTACAGACGAGGGGTTGGATTTATGGGAGGCGTATAATGCCACACTATCATCCTTAATGTAATATAAAATGGAATGAAAAATTAATAAGTAGTAGCCTTATTATATATTTATATATATATATATAATTTCAAACAAGAGACAGAATAATATCAATTTAGTATTTAAAATATATCATACAACTTCTTTATAATTGATATATTCTTCCAATGTATAAAATGAAAGTTGGTGAAGAAACCCTCTCAAAAATGATTTAAATTTCTTAATGTTGTGAGACAAATCTTTTATTTCAGCTGGTAGACAGTTATATACCTTAATACCCATATAAAAGGGACCTTTTTGATAAATAGTCAAATGTGACAATGGTTGATAGAAATTAGAATTGTTCCTGTTATTGACATATATATATATATATATATATCAGAATTCATCTGAAATTGATTTTTATTATTAACCATGAAGAATAGGAGAGGGAATGTGTATTGTGATACCAGTGGTAAGATATTTAATATTTTAAACAATCCTCCACTTGAATCCCTGATTCCTACTCCCATGACAATTCTAATAATTCTCTTTTGTAGTTTGAAAATACTATTACTATATGAGGTTAGTCACTAAGAGCTCGAAATTAAAATTATGCAGAACTGTCGTAAGACCAATAGTGACATGTGCCTCAGAAACATGGGTGCTGAAAGAAACCACAGTTCAGAAATTGCTGGTCTTTGAGAGGAAAATTTTCAGAAGAATATTTGGGCCTACGAAAGAAAATCAAATATGGGGGATTAAAACTAATAAAAAATTAGATAAACTGATAAAACATAAAAATATAGTCAGTTATATTAAAGCTCAAAGACTAAACTGGTTTGGTCGCGTACAGAGAATGCCAGATACCAGAACAGTCAAGAAGATATTTAAATGGAATCCTCTAACCAAAAGATCACAAGGAAGACCCAAGTACTGATGGGAGGATAACGTCAAACAGGACATTTGCCAAATGAAGGTTAAAAATTGGATAACCTGCGTCCAGGATAGAGGGAAATGGAAAGATGTCGTTGAGAAGGCCATAACTTTCAACCATTAAAGGAAGTTCATTGCCTGAAGAAGAAGAAGATTACTATATGAGGAATTTCCCCAATAAATTATCCTGTAATTAATAATAGAATGGAAGTAAGAATGGTAAACCATCTTCAAGGTATCCTGCATCACAAAAGATTTAATGGCTGTAGCCGCAAAACAAGCCACACTTGATTTCGGTATGATCATTTCTATAGTCATGTAGTATTATGTAGTCTTTTAATACAATTACAGCAACTATGAGTTTTCAAAATTTGTAACTGTGTGTGCATATATGTATGAATGTAAGTATGATTGTGTACTTTATTCCAGATTGAGTTTACTGTTCAGATGACATGTCAGAAGTGTGTGAATAAAATCAGAGAGAGTTTAAGCAACGTGAAAGGAATTGAAAATGTTGATATTTTACTGGATAAGGAGACTGTAATTGTAGAGACGTCTCTGCCATCAGCAGAAGTGCAGCAGAAAATAGAATCCACTGGACGACGAGCTGTACTGAAGGGATATGGAGGTGCGTAAAGTGGTTTACTTTCAACGTGATACATGCGTATAAAGAATTTGTTACGTGAGTATAGATCGTAGGTTCAGTTGTCATTAAATTGTCATGCCATCTTTTCCACCTAACCACCACAAAAACAGTAGTCTGACCTACTTGCACTTGTTTTGAGAGGTTATTAGCTCTCAGAGATCTAAGATAAGAGGTGTTACGATGGCAGTGCCATAACATCATGGCTGTCAGATATACAGGGTTATTCGAAATGATTGTCGGGGTTTTTATCAACTTGTCATATACAATGCACTTGAGATTTTTTATTTTTTTTACTTAATAGAACAACACTCCAAGTTTTTGTTGCATACTTTACAGGTGCTCTGTATGTGCACCCTTTGTGATTCTACAAACATCAACATAATAATCGAGTTCTTTCCAAACTGACAAGTTGTTAAAACCCCAACAGTCATATCGAATAACCCTGTACATTATGTTGTCTGGTTTATATTCTGACATTTTCAGTAGCTCAGTTTATGTATTGTTGAGCGATGAACCTTTAATGAAAAATATGGTGGAAAGGATATGGATGGAAGCAGTTATTACTGATATTAGGCTCTGGCATTTTCATGGAGGGACTGGGGGTATATACTATTGATAATCACAGGATATCTATCCCTCTGAAATGTCGGTAAGCTAGAGACTGTAGTCACATTTTTGTAGATCTGCTTACCTGTGAAAGTGAAGACAATATGATCCTTAAAAATATTAGGAACCACTCATGCAGTGACACTTTTTCATAACCTGGATGATTTAAATCCTTGGAAGATCACAGACCAAATTATCATTGCTCAGAATACTAAAATTCCATTTGGATTTTTTGGGGGGGGAGGCTGTGGTTTGTTGTGTTCATTTGGTATTTTATTAACTGTACAGTAAAATTGAATTTTATGATTTTTTGCACCGTGCATTGTAATATATTTATACAACATATACTAATGAAATGGACACTTTCCACATTAATACTTAATTTTTTAATTTCGATGTTTTCTACACGTTTAGAGCCCACAGGTTCATAACTGCATAAACACCTGTCTTCCTGAAGATGAACCACTGGGTTGGAAATGTAGAAGATGTCAAAATTAAAAAAGTAAATAAATAAAGTATTACAAGGGTTATCCAGAAAATAAGTTCCATTTGCGAATATTGCCTCTGCAGTGTTGCGGTCACGATGGTGCACATGGGTGCCGAGTTTGTTGATTCTGTGGCAAGGCACAGATGGAATTTGCAGACATTCGAACAGTGTTTACGCATCGTGCTGTGTGTTTATAATGTATAAGAAAATAGAGAATCCAGCTGCATGTGAAATGCGGCCTTTCATCCGTTTCTTGAATGCAAAGAACATGACACTGGTTGAAATTTGTCAACTTTGTGGTGTGTATGGAGAACGTGCCATGAGTAGTTCAGTGGTACGGAGATGGGTGCGACTGTTTAATGAAGGACACAAAAATGTGCATGATGATCTGCGGAGCGGCCGGCTGTCTGTGGTGAATGAAGATTTGGTGCGTGCAGTTGAAGGGAAGATTAGGGAGAACAGATGATTCACCATTACGCCACTTTCCCTGCATTTTCCTAAAATTTCTCGTTCACTTCTTCACAAAATTGTGTCTTAGGTCAAAGAAGCCGTTACCACTTGCTTTGCATCGCAGGCGGCATCATTCTACGATGAAGGGACACAAAAACTGATGCAACGCTATGACAAGTGCCTCAACGATGGTGGAAAATATGTCGAAAAGTAGTGTATGGTATGTACATCAAATTGCAATATACGTTGTTTGTAATATATTCTTGTTTTTTTCTTAATAGCCCATCGGAACTTACTTTCTGGATAACCCTCACAATTTAGAAAGTGTGCTTTTTGTTAGTTTATGTTGTATAAGTAAAACTGAAATTACAAGCTTATCAGAGAGTAGGATTATTAAGGGATAACTGTGTGATTTATTGTAGGAGTTGACAACTTTGGTGCTGCAGTGGCTATGCTGGGAAGTGCATCTGGGTGTGGCTTTGGTACAGTGAAAGGTGTCGTAAGATTCCTACAGACTGACGAGAATACTTGTCTGGTGGAAGGGACGTTGGATGGGCTTACACCAGGCCTTCATGGTTTGCATGTTCATGAGTGTGGTGACATCTCACAAGGCTGTGACAGGTAATTGCATTTACAGGGAAATATTCATAAGTCATTTCAAAACAGTTTAGTGAATTAGGCTTATTAATCAGGAAAAGTTATGAAAGGGTAAGTCTGCAAATGTTATTGGTTTGTAATCCTGTATTGAAATTGATGTTTCGTGTACTGGATTATTGTTATTATTTTGTATAACTTCCCGCATTAAATGATTCATCATCAAACCACTTTTGAACCCTATCATCTAAAGTGCTTTCATACACTATTAAACACAGGGTGACTTTTTTTTTTTTTGTGAACACAACTGGTAAGTGAAGAATGAATTTTCACAACATATTCCGTAAGTTCCATTTCTTCCTTTTCGTGTTTTGCCATCATCTTTTTCCAGCTTATGCATTTATGTATTCTGCATGATGACCCTTTTTAACTTGGTTGTCCCGTCGTGCTCAGTCCAAAAGGAGAACCTCTTACTGGGAGATGGGTGTGGTTCACCGAATCTCATATAGTTTTAGTTATTTTCTTTTTTACATATGTTTTATTTATTAATTTTATTCCTGATATAATAAATGGAGTGCTATATCCAGTTAAACAACTAGGTCATTTTCTAGGAAAATGACACAGTCACTTCTCTGTACTCCGTCGCACCACTCTTGTATGCGACTGCTTTCACACTGCACTGCTATGTACGTTATCTACTCCCAACCATTTTGCCATTTAAATCTCTCCCCATAAACCCCTCCTACCTATCATCAGTGGTTCAAAACATACGTGGACAGATTAAACCCAAAATGCATGGCCATGAACTGTCCATAACTGACACCAGCAAACCTAAGAAACAAATATATCAAAAATGTTCAGCTACAGTATAGGCTGTGTGATTGTTGTGTTTCAGTTTGATGTGAATGTATTTAAGGTTGACTCAGAATTGCCAAGGTTTTTAGCAGCATTTTTGCTAGGAATGTTGAAGCATCATTCACCCTATTTACAATGTTCAGCTGTTCTTAACCCTCTTAGTGCTGGGTGGGTGATCTGATGACCACCAATGTTTATGCTGTTGATCTATCAGGCACCACTGTAAGTGCATTAAGCTGCCTTTTCTTTTAAAGATTGTAGCAACAGTCGTTACTGAATAGCTTGACTGTTGTTACATGTCTGGTGTGGCTCTTAGGGTTAAATTGACAGTGACCTATGTTTTGTGCTGGTTGTTTATATAGCAGCTGTGTTTATCATGTTCGGTAATTAATCACTGTCCAGGGCAGAAACTACGCATTACATCCATTGAAATATCTTAACAACTATACATATTGTATAACCGTGAATAATTGTAGGGCCAAAAACCATGTGTGTGTGAGTACTTACTGGAGCATATCAGTATTTTTAATCACTTAGCTGTTTATTTTCATGTTATGCATTCTCATGTTCTTGTATTTTACGTGTGTTAATGCTATTTGCTTACAGTGTGGGAGGCCACTTCAATCCCAGGAGCACACGGCATGGCAGCCCAGATGATGAGGAGAATGAACGAGTATGTTTACTTTATAACATGTTAGTTAAGTAGGGTGGGGCTGTGTTGTGGCAGAGAACTTAATATTGTGTGTAAGTGTCTTGGGGCTACTAAATTATGTTGCAGCTGTTGTGCTGTTTGAAATATAACTTGTACAAAATTGGATGCACATGCTTACAGAACTGGGGAGTATTTGGGTCAGGTTTTGGTCACAGACAAATTAACTGCTCTTGTTTTCTTAGTTGTATTTGAGGAAATGCGAGTTTAATGGTTTGATTGGCTGACATAATTAAGCGTACTGCAGGTAGCTTGCACGTGCAGTGTATTTAACATCTTATCTCTGCAGCCCCACTTCCATTACACAGCACTCTGTGTCATCATTGCCCTGTCATTCTTCTGTCATCTTGAGCTAGTACAATAGGCCTGTGTGAAATTGTAGCACTCAGGGACTTCATCTTGTCTCAGTCCTACTTAAAGAATGCTGCTTCAAATGTCTTTGTTTTAAAAATATGTGCCTTGTTGTAGCATGCTGGAGATCTTGGTAACATCACTGCTGGTCCAGATGGTCGAGCCACTTTTCATCTCACAGACAGAGTTCTCAAAGTGTGGGATGCGATTGGACGTGCAGTGGTTGTGACAGATGGGGCTGATGACCTTGGTCGGGGAACTCACCCACGCTCGTCAGAGGATGGTAACTCTGGACAGAGGTTGGTAGCATTCATAAAATAGGGGAGTCTCTATAGTCATGGCCACAAATGTTGGAAAATATGATGCTGGTTTGGCTAAGCAAGTTATCCCACACTCTGTATCTTATTGAGGTGGGTAATAAATCATGTTATGAGTTGTAGATAGCAAGTGTACATTGCATGTGGGAAATGTGTTGTGTTAAGAGTCTTCATGTGTGACACTTTCACAAAGTATGTGTTGTGAAAAAGTCACCAAAATTTTTGTTGAAAACGTCCTTCCTCCGCAGTGTTATGTAAATGTACAGAATGATGGAAAAGTACCAAACAACAGGTTGTGACAGACAAAAAGACATATATAACAGATGTCTGTTTTGACTGATGAGAAAATGGATAATATAGGTGTCAGAATGGAACAAACTCCAGAAAGGCTTTGCTGCAATTCGTTCTGTACATGGCAACAAAACTTTTAAAACTTAGGCAGTATAAAATTAATCCAGATAACTCTTTCAACTTGTCTGGGAAAAAAGGAGCTAGTATTGCAGGTGTTATCAAGAATTGGGAGCAAGTGTATCTGTTGATTCAGGAGTTGTTTTTCTCGGTTGAAGCATGGCTGATATTAAGTGGGAATGTAAACATCCAGAATAACAGATAATGGTGTTCCAAAAACCCATACACAGTTTATGAAGTTCCTTTGCGTACATGGTTTGATCATACAGTTTCTGGACTGACCACAAGATGATATTTTTGTACTGCTACTAGCACAGGTTTCTATCACTAGCTTTAGGGTAGAGTGGAGTAGTCTGCCCAGTCATTTCCAGCTTGTAATAAGGCTGTAGCATATGCGATTGTTGAATTGTGGCTTGTTAAGTACAAGTATTATTGTTTCATTTGTGATTTTAAGGTTCCTTTAGAGACTGACAAACTTGAATGAATGGGAAAAAATGCTACCGAAACAATGAAAATGTTGACATTAACATTTGGGGAGCAGGCAATTGGAAAAGCAGAAGTTTTGCGCTGCATTCAGAAGTGACTGCTGTTTAAGATGTTGCATGCTGGGGACATTTGTTGAGAACCAAAACACATGGAAATGTGGATCAAATGAAGGAACCTGGCTTCAGAAATAGAATCTTCACTATCAGTGTAGTTGCTAACACACTGGGAATGTCATTTGGTTCAGAATAGGGCCACTGTGAGTCATATTGAAAGATAATCTGAACACATGTCCGTTGCTGCAAAACTTGTGCCCAGCCAGCTGCTTTTGGGCCAGAAAGATAATTATGTCAGCGTGTGCCAGGATCTTCAAGAGAGGCTTGAGCAAGACCCAGGATTCCTTACAGAGATAATCACATGATGAACCATGGGTTCACATGTGTGTTCCAGAAAAACATGTAACACTTTTCACAGTGCAAGAACCCCTCATCTCCACAGCTTAAAAAAGAAAGACAAGTTTGCTCAGGTGTGAAATGCTTGCTCATTGCTTGTCAACCTTCCTGGATGTGTGCATTATGCATTTGTTTGACGAAAACATACTGTAAACCAGCATCTGTCTGTGGAAAAATGTGTGGCAAAAACAGCCTGTTAAGTGGAATTTGGGGATTGGTTTCTCCACCTTGACACTGTGTCTGCCCACTCATCCTTGCCTACATCTGAATTTATGTCTGAACACAAAATGACTTATTCCATATCATCCCTGGGTTCTCTGTAGAACGTCCCATGGAGAATACATTGAAGCAGGCATAATTGGTCAGAAGGTATGTGTAGTGGGGGAACTCTTTGGTCGCACCACATAATCCTGCTGTCAGAGTCAAGTGTGCATTGTGTGTGCACCCATGTTTTTTGAAGAAACACTAAGTGGTTTGCTAGATGTGGCCTCATAGATCTCCAGATTTGAATTCATGTGATTGTTATTTGTGGGGTACACTGAAAGATAGAGTTCATGGGAACAGTCTGTATGCCCTGCAAGAACTAGAAGACAGTACTGGAAAAGAGATTACTAGTGTTTCAAGACAAGAGTTTTGTTGTGTTGAGAAATATTTTCAGAAGTTGCAAAGATCTACTTAGAAACTGGAGGTTGGCACTTTGTGACTCATGTGTGAAATAAGGTAGGTTGAACTGTAGGGTAAAAACAGGCTCAAAGTTCTGGGTGGATGCAGGCTTTCAGTGTGATAAACCTGCCATGATGTGATGAGCGGTGCACAGGATACATCAGTTTTACAAAGCCATCTATGTTATCGAGCCTTTCCTGTTCTTGGATCCCAACAATGGGGGCAGCAGGCTTTTCTGAAATGCAGCATTGCTTCATCATTTGACATAATGTCACATCCCAAAAGAACTGCATCTGTTCCAGCAATACAGTGAGAACCTCAAACCTCGAAGTGTTGCATGTAATTTGATGATATGTATTTTTGCATGTTTTAAAAACGTATGGGTTCAGGAGGAAATTAATTTTTACCGGCAAAGTGAAGAGAGTAACAAGAACAATAGTAGTGGTTAAAGTGTGTTTAGTGACGGTATTGCCAATGCTTGAAAAACTTGGAGGTGGAAGGTTTGAGACTGAAAGAGTTTCAATTCTACTAGGGAATATGAAGTTCTTAGTTACAGTTTTTAAAGCAGGATATGAGTGGGTTATAGATTATTTATGAAGGTAGCTGTCTTTTTAGGATGTGATGCCTTGCTTTCTGATGTATATGTGTCAACATACACGCTTGAAATAAATCAGACTGTATTTAGGCTGTGTCTATCCATAGGCTTCATAGTGACATGCTTCATAATGTTGTAGGCTAGCATGTGGTGTTATCGCTCGTTCAGCTGGCATGTTTGAGAACTCTAAGAGGATCTGTGCATGTGATGGTGTGACACTGTGGGATGAAAGAGATAAACCGCTGGCAGGACCTGGTCGTCGGACAAACATTCCAGCAAACCATCTGTGAAGTGTTTGCAATTACTGATGAAATTCGTACATATTGTGTACATTTGCTTTGTAATGAATGTATGGATTGAAAGTGGAGATATTGTAAAATAATTTAGTACTGAAAGTTGATTTTGTAAAGATCCTCGAATCTTCTCCTACAATATATTTTTGTTATATATATATGAGTTTGAGATTGTCATAGTGGCAGGTGTGTGGATCACAGTCTCCTTGAATCCTATGCCATGTGTATAATTTGGTAGATAGGTACTACCAGCATTTTGGAGAAACCACTTGCCTGCATTTTTGGGGAGAAGATGGAGGCAGAAGATTCCTCCAAAGTGATGGCTGTCTACCCAACTCTTTGTTCTCACATAAGAGAAGGTCATGACAAATCCTAGTGCCTTCATCATCTGGATCAGGCAGTCCAAGGTGGAAGGGTAACTCCTTGCTCAGTGACACGGTGTCACATCTTGGAAGGCTTGATTCATCTGTTTCAGGACTATGGTACTTTAGATAATACTGCAAAAGAATCTGAAAAAATTTCCTCGAGAATTTGCTATGTTAAAAAATGTCTGGAATAAAATAAGTTTTTTAATCTTGAAAGGGTTTGTGTATTGTTTTGAATTCCATGCCGAGCAGTTGGGCACGGTTTTTTTCCCAGCTCTATGCATGTAGCAACTACAAATGATAATTCATCAGCTGAAATATAAGTGAGCGCCGAAATGGACTGACCTCCAAACCAATGTGAAAATAATGGAATACATTACTGGAGAACCATGGGAAGTGAAGTTTTTAAGTTTGAAATTGCCGCCTATGTTTAAGCATGTCATAGATGGCAGAAGATTCCAGACTGCGAGTGCAATCTGTCTTTGTTTGTGTTTACCGTCGGGTAATGTAGGTGATTCATAACCCATTGTTATAGTTCATCTGATTGCCGTGATGCTGCGACAAGCAAAAGTTATTCTGTGAATGAACAGATGTTTCCATCAATATGGCGCCTGGTGGTTTGGTGTGTTGTGGCTGGCTACTGTGAAACTTTGTTGGCTGTGTTCTGTAACTTGTAGGCTGTGCACATCAGTGTTAGGACACATGTCGTTATTAAAAGTGAAGAATTATGAGTAAAGAATCAGAAATGCTTCCAAAATCTGTGGAAGCATCACCGACCTTGAAAACATTAGCACCTTGTCTTCGATCTTCAGAAAATCTTAAAGTGAAAGAACCCCGTAAAGTTTCATTTCCAGAAGAGGATAGTCAGTTAATTACCGGGTATTTAGAACCAGCAAATCCATGGGAATATGGTAAGCTCTTGTTACACCTGATTCTTTGTGAACGTAGCATTCTGGTTCCAACTATTCTTTTGACATGCCGACATTTATCCATTGCCCCAATTAAAACGGGACCAACCATAACAATATTTTCTTGTAAATATTTTACTGATGTATTCATATAATTCTTAAAAATAGCGTGTAGGAACCCAAATTCATGTGTGATACAGTCCAGGTGTGCGTTTAATGGCATTATTTCCGAAAATACGTTGTAATTGTACTGTGTAAATAGTTTAGTTATGGCGCACATTCCTGTCACAAAAGCACCTCTGAATTTACACAAGGTAGCGAAGTAGCCAATAATTTTAAATGTTACAGTGGTTGAAAATGGTGACTGGTGATATTTGTAATGACTGTAACTAAGAGTTTCGTGTGCTGCTTACATAATACATTTATGGCTATATGTATTTGTTAATATTATTATATTTATTAGGGTTATGGCAAATTAGTCAGATTGGCGTATTTGGCTGTATTGCATTGAAAATGAAAGTGTCATGACAGAGGTTCTGCAAAATCAGTTTGCTTGTTTCCACTACTTCGCATAATCTGGAGTAATTGTGGGAAAAATGGCAGATAGTAAAAATGTATTTGGCACCCTAAAGATAATGTGAATAATGACAGGTGTTGCAAGTCTGAAATACGGAATTATGTGGGATTAAGGTATTTAATATACTTTAGTTGCCAGGAAATTGTGTCTTTCATTACTGACATTGACTGGACAGTATCCAATGTATTAACCAACAAATACACTGAATAGAATGCAATAAAATACAAATCAAAAAATATAATTCATGGTATCAACTCCTACATATTTTGGTGCCAGAGTGCCATCTTTAGGGAGCCTATTAAACTTAAGGAACACAAGTCAACCATGCCAGTCCAGGTACTGGCTGCTGCCCTCACTGTCATCAAAATATTAAAATTCTAGAGTATACAAAGTTGACCAACAGATATCCACCTTGCTGTGACACCAAAGCTAATATGTTAGGGAACCTCTTCAAGTACAAGCTTGCTGCTGTTTATGTTTTGTCTGGGGCATGTACACAACATCTGTCTCAATGTATGTGTTCCAGGCAAAATATAAACAGCTGCAGGGCTCCCTAACATATTAGCTTTGGTGTCACAGTATCTGTTGTCAGATTTGTTTGTGTATTCTAGAATTTCAGTAGTATTTTGGTGGTGATGGTGAGGGTGATCAGTACTTCGATTGGCATGTTGGGCTGGTGTTTCTTTATTTTAATAGACCCCACCGAGATGACTCTTGTGACAAAGCTTGTAGGAGTTGATATGTACCATGAATTATATTTTGTGATATGTATTTTATTGTACATTTTTGAGTACATTTGTTGGTTAATATATTGAATACGAGAAAATACTTGGTATGAGTAACATAAAATTGACTAGACAAGTTTCAAAGAAATATAGATAGAATACAAACACAAGACATGAGCGTGACCTCAGTTTGCAGAATGTCACTCTCACCGCTTGTCAGAAAGGCATGTACCATGCAGGATTGAAGTATCTCAGCAATCTTAAAACTACTGTTAAAAATTTTAAATCATGGTGAGTAAGTATTTAAGCCAGGAATAGAAGATAAGGCATTATCTTACTCTTTTTAATCTGTAGAAGAATTTACTTTGACACTTTTTAAATAATGTAGATATTTATGTAGATAGTATGTGTTACATCCTTGAACACTTAAAGTGGCTATCCTAATAGTCCTTTTCAATTGCCAAAGTCATTACCGTTGAGATCCAATCTGTTTCCAAGGCTTTGGTGTATGGTTTGTAGTTATAGAACATTTTTAGCGAGTGTTGGAGTGCTGGTCCAACGCTCAACTCCCAACCTGGAGGACCAGGGTATCTCTCTTCATCTGACCTCTCACCCTCATCCTATCAGGCAAGGGAGAAGAAACCCGAGGACTGGGAAAACTACAACAATGATAAATGAAATGTTAAACGTTTAGTTATACATGAGAGTAATTGTGTGTGGGATCAGAAATGTGCTGAAATTGATGCATATATATATATATATATATGAGGTCGAAGATGTACAGAAGTATGGAAATTCTTGCGAAATGTGAAGACAGCATATAAGGATAGATCCCCAGTTGAAATAATATCCATTGGAGAATGGAACACCTATTATAAGTAACTGCTGACAGAAGATAGAACATCTTTTATTACGAATGAGGCATTTTTCTAGGGAGACCGTAATAGAGGGTAAATCAATAACAGTGACTACTGAAGAAGTGGGAACAGCCATGAAAAAACTAACGGCTGATAAAGCAGCTGGATCAGGAAATATTCCGGCAGAATTTGCTAAAGAACACCCCTCAGAAGCTTTACAAAATGATAGCTCAACTATTCACAATATGCATAAATGAACATATTAATACCCAAGGAGTGGAAAATAGTGCATATCATCCCCATCTTCAAACACGGTGAAAGGAAAAACTGTGATAACTATTGAGACATCTCAGTAACAAGCACCTTTAGCAGACTGTTCAGAAGAATTGTAAGAGATCTAATAGAAACAGAATACTCAGATAAAGAAGCAGAAGAACAAGCAGGATTCAGAGAATTAAGATCATGCAACGATAATACTTTTGTTCTTAAGCAGTTTATAGAAAAGCAGTTAAGTGTAGGAAAAGAAGTACACTTGCTATTTATTGACCTTAAGAAGTCTTATGACAGCATCCCTTTAATAAAACTATGGAAGGCACTAGAGGAGACAAGAATAAGTTACACTTTGATCAAAGCTGTAAAAGAGCCATATAGCTATATAGCTTTAATTACATTAAACAGGGAGGTCTCTTGTCGGAAGGATTTGAGATAATGAAGGGACTTCGCCAGGGATGTTGTGTATTACCAACCTTATTTAAAATCTATGTAGAGTAAGCCTTAAATATTTGGAAGAGAAAATGCTCTGGTGTGGGATATAATGTGGATAATACAACAATATATACACTTCAATTGGCAGATGATCTGGTGGTGTTGGCCCAAAGTAAGGAAGATTTGGATTATATGTGCCGGAAGCTCCAAGAAGAATATTCTAAATGGAGCCTTATTGTGAACGTTGCAAAAACGAAATGCATGTCCTTGGGTACTGATACAAATCATTTGGAGTTGGACAAAAGTGACATCATTACTGGTTGTACCAAATTTAGGTACCTGGGATCCATATTTACCAAAGACGGAAGGGACACTAAAAATATACGCCACAGGGTAACACAAGCACGGAAAATAATAGGTGCATTAAATGGGGTATGGTGGTCAAAGGACATAACTGAAAACCGGAAAAAGGTGATCTATAACAGTATTGTTAAAAGTGTCCTGATCTACGGAGCTGAAACTTGGAGTCTATATGAGGATGACAGGGGGAGAATTAACGCGACTGAGATGGATGCATTAAGACGATCAGCAAGGATTTCTAAACTAGATAGAAAAATGAATGAGTGTATTAGAGACAAAATTAATGTGCAAGATACGATATTGGATGAGATAACCGGAAAACAACTCATTTGGTATGGTCATGTAGACAGAATGGACCGAACGCGATTACCAAAAATTATGATTAACCGGAAACCTGAAGGAAGGAAAAAATGAGGCCGTCCCCAAAGAACCTGGAAAGATGGGATATATACAGCCATGAGTGAAAGAGATCTAAGAATGGGCGAATGGAACAATTGAATACAATGGAATATGGAAGTCAGAAGGTGTCGCCAGACATTTTAAAACCATGCAGTATATATATATATATGTGTGTGTGTGTGTGTTAAATAAATTAAAGGTCCGTGTGTGTGCCGTGAAGGCACTTGGTGATGTGGAGGTATAGTTCACCCATTCTTCATCTCAATGTTAGAGAGTGGTGATTGGTCAACTCCATGCCACAGCAGGTGCTTTACTCACACGGAAAAGACACTTATTGCCCATTGAATAGGAGGCTAGATAGGTCCAAGAGCTAGTCTGAATGCGTTGGAGAAGAGGAAAAATCTCTTGCCAATGCCAGAAATTGAATGAACTATAATTCATCAGTTGTTAAACCCAAATATTTGTTTGATATAATTTTATTTTGCTCTGTGTGGTACCGTATTATTGGCTGCTGAACTTCTGCCAGTTTCATGTACTGGTGTCCATGCTGATAGAGTAAACTGATTCAGAGTGTACTGAAGTGTTGTGTATGCACAGAAAATGTGTTACTATGGCAGCTACTTTACTGATATTTACAACAATTCTGTAGGCAGAACACCCATTCAGTTTTATATGAATTACTCATTAAGAGTTGGAAACAGTTGAAGGTACTGTAGAAATTAGTCTTTTGAAGCTTGAATATGAAGATGAAGTTGGGGGATATATATATATATATATATATTATAATGAGGTACAGTATATTTAATATGGCGGGGAAATAGAAAGTTTTTAGCTTTGGATATTCGCAGGCAGTGGTAACTGTACTTCTGCTATACGTTTTTATTGGAGAACTTGAAGTGTTAGGAAGTTGGCAATTTTGTGATTGTGTGGCCTGTATGCCTGGTGGGAAAGAACCCCTCATATTTAGTGGGCAGGAAGGTGACTAGACCCCATATTTAGTGTGGACAGTGTGGAGAAGAAAACAACTGATGCCCGTGCTAGGCATGGAACCCTTAACTTCGTGACTGATAGTTTGTAACCCAGTTACTGTACTGTTGGAGCTACTCCATTTCCACATGTTTATGCAAATGATAAATACATGCATGGTGGTTGCCCTTCCTTATGGCAGTATGGCATGTGACAACATACTGTGTGTGTGTTGTAATGGCATTCTGTCACTTGTACACAGTCTGTCACGATATTGAGGCTGCTTCACTGTCACCTTTCATCTCCACACTGACAGCTTGTTATATAACAACTCTTCAATTATTCATATGCTAATTAGCATTTGTTTGGCCGTTTTCAATGAACTTGGATGACATTTCAATAGGCAGTCATTACTTCTCACTTTTATTATTGGAGGACCAAAGTCAAGAAGTGACTTACAATTGCAAACGAACAAATTTACTAACAGCCATAATTTAAGTTAAGCGACAGGATATTTCGGTCATTGGTAGTCACTAGGAAGGTTACTGCCTTCTGGTATGTGCCATAGCATATGTTATATACTTATGGACATTTTAGAAGATGCTGCTACTGTGAAGATGGAGACAGCAGTTTCCTTGATAGTATTGCTGACTATCAGACTCCATGATGTTACGATGCAGAAGACAGCCTGCTTCATAGTCACTGCTGTGGTAACCTAAAATCTTAATACAGTCACTAGACTGTGGTTCAAATAATGGTTTGATTCACACGAGGGGCAGAAATTATCTCTTTGCTCCACAGCATCCAGACAGCCTGTTAGGCCGTCCTAATTTCTTATCCAGTGGGCACCAGGCTTATACCATCTGGGGCATGAGGCTCACCTGTCACCTCCATTTAGTACTGAGGTTAAGAACACCTGGGACTGTACCTTTGTTCTCCCAAACTTCTTTATGGTGTGGTACTTAGCTGCGCACTGGAACAACTTTATTTAAGTTGCTGGTTGTTCATTACATGATGCATGACCACTGTTTCAGCTGCTTATTATGTCATGATACTTCACTTAACTGCTGGGTGCATAGTTGTTCTTGAGAAGCTGATAATTGCTGAGCTACTCAAGACATTTCCCACATTTTATGGAACATGAAGGTTCATTACAATGTTCCAAGGCCCTGTGTAACATTTCATAATGTACTGATTTTAATGGTGAGTGGTCAGCCCTCACTTGAGCATCCACTTTGGAAGACCAACCCTTGGAGGCTGTTACATCTCAATTGAAATGCAGTGGCCTCCTACCATATCTGTAGGGAATTTTATCCTAGGCCACTTGAGGATAGGCTGTTGTGACAGAGAACACACTGTGGGGATGCTGCATCAGGATACATAATTGTCCAGTAAGACAGTAGGCCTGATTTGAAAATTACAAGTTTTCATTTGTGTGTGTGTGCGTGCATACATATGTGTCCTCTGAAGTGTTTGTAGCCACTTCAGAGTGTGCATGGTGACATAACTAAACAGAGTGCTGTGTAGATGGTTTCTGAGGTGTTAAGATTTGTGAATAAAGTATGGGTAATTGACTTTTGTCCTGAAACTGGCATACTTGTTAGTTGGGCTACATCAGGTCACTGTAAGTTGCAGTTAATGCGGTTGGTATGTGTACATGGTTGAAACCAAGAAAACAGTCAGATATGAGGCAGAGTGGGGTGGGCTTAAGACTCATTTTGTGTGTAGTGTGTAAATTGAAAGCCTTTATCACTCTGCCAAAATGGAACGTTAATGATCTAGTCTAGAGTCAGTTGTTACAATTGTTATAGTCTGTCTGTCTGTGCGCTGTTTGCAGCAGAGAATGTGAACCGCGAAGACTTGATCTCGATGTACAAGACATCCTGTGAGAAGCATGGTACCTGTCCTCTGCCACATGTCCTTGACCAGCTGCAGGTATGGACAAATGCTTCAAATGATTGTTCTTCACATTAGGGAGTGCTGACGTCCAATTTAGATGAATACAGTCAACTTACTGCTTGATAATTACTTCTTGCTAATCAGCATTCAAATGTTTGGGAGTGTGAGCCATGTGTTGAATCACTATATTTATATGTGTGAAAGTCTGTACAGAAATAACATAGATGGGAAGAAGAAGAAAAGATAAATAGAGAAAGAAAAGACATAGGTAGAGATTGGTAAGAAAAGGAGGGAAAATTAAATAAGAGTATGGGGTAGGATTAAAATAATCACAAGAAATGCATATAGAAGTGTGATATGGAAATGTTTTTGAAGTAGCTATGTAAGGGACCATTAGAAAGATAGGTCTTAGGGATGTAGGTTGTAAGGGTGGGGGGGGTGGATGGAACTGGCTCAGGATCATATTCAGTGGTGAGCTTTGTTATTAGTAGTGCTGAAACTGCAGGTTCTGCTACCGGAGATTTTTAGTGGAAGTGCATTATATAACACAATGAGGAATGTTGGATTTCCAGGTGCTGTGTTGCTTGTGAACAGATTTCAGTTTGGGTTATCAGTATTAGAATTAAAATGCAATGCAGGTGCAGCTGCACATTGTTTGTTTGTTTGTTTGTTTGTTTGAGAAGGTGGCTGATCACTCACTCTTAGGAAAGGGCACAATATGAAGCTGTTGGAAAACAATATGATAGAAGAAAATATTTGGATCTACAGGCTATTATTATTAAGTAAGAAATAATTTTGACAGAATGAGGTAACTGTGAGGGAGCTTTATACTTTTTTTGGTACTCAGATGCAGGGTTTATGTGGGGGAATCTGCCATACTGTGGGAGAACATTTCTCAAGTTAAATTACATCCATATAGAATCTTCTTCTTCCATTGGCACTACAGCCCACTGTAGGCTTTGGCCTGTCGAACAATGTCCTTCCATTTTTTCCTATCTGCCACCAACTCTGTCCATCTTCTCACTCCCAGCACTTGAAGATCTCTTTCTACTTCCTCTTTCCATCTTTTCCTGGGTCTTCTCATCCCTTCCAGTTCTTGAGTGAAGATCTTTTACATCCATATAGAATAGAATAGAATAATGATTGGGTTCAACCCCGTTTGGTCCAGATGCATCTAGGCCTGTAGACAGGCCCTTTGTGCCCCAACAATCTGATGCCAAGTCATTTGAGCCCTGTTCCTTTACCAAAGTTCCAGATGGCCCCCAGACTTAGACTCCTAACATTCTCTAGGTCCAAGAAAAAGGACCCCAAATATTATGGTCTCACAAAGTTCCCAGTAAACGAACCCCCCTCCAGCTTTCCCAGCGGGGCCCCTATGGAGAGAGTTGCCTGTTTCCAGAGCCTTCTTTTATGTGTCGCTCGGATTCTCAGATAAACAAGGTCTCCTGATAAAACAAAATCTCACCTTTTCCTCGAAGTCCCCAGTAAAGGAACAACCTCTCTCTGGTCCCCTCAGTGGGGCCCCTATGGAGAAAGACAACAGTTTCCAGAGCCTTCCTCTATGTATCCTTCAGGGTCCCCAGTAAAGGATATATCCATATAACCAGAAACATAAAAAAAAAAACTATCCCATTACAGGCCTGGCCAGGCCTTTCTGGGTCCAGGAGGTTAAGGCTTCCAGAATTTCTAGACAGTATGCACATGAAGGTGGTAAGGTTGTCAGCCCAACACATTGGCCTGCCTTTACATGGCAAGAGATATTCGTGGTACTCATTTCTCTTAGAGGTTGGATTGACACCAGGGCTAAAGTGCGGCCAAAAGGATTGAGTCAATAAAAAATTCCAATGACTCCACTGGGAATCGAACCTGTCACAGTCTGGCTTGTAACACAGTGCCTTAAGCAATTACAGCACCATGTATCCCTAACCAGAAACTGTTTGAAATTGAACGGTTATGGACATGTGGTGAGAGAAGTTTTAAATGTTAAGAACTGTTATTGGTTACTGAATACATATTAAAATGAGGAGTAATTTGTGGTTTCTGTAATGTTAATACTTGTACTTAACATCTTATTAACATTGAGTGACCTAAGAATTCCCTGTCTGTGCCATGAAGGCATAGAGGGGGAGTAGAGGTATAGATCAACTTATTCTTAAACTCAGCACTAAATGGAAGTGGAAGTGAGTTGCGTACATCACGCACAGGCCACTGTACCCCCAGAAAAGAAACCTGGTGCTGTTGAATAGGGGACTGGACGGTCCCCAGAGCCAGTGTGGACATTTTGGAACAGAGATAAAGCTCTTGTCCCTGTTGGAATTCAAACCCCAGACCGGTTAGAGTTACATAAAGACATCAGAGATCCATTGAAAACCTTGTACTAATTTCATAAAAATTGTCTTTATGATTTCACGCACTTTACATAGCATGATTGCCTTCATCAACTCAAGGATGGACCTGCACAGAATGTGGATGACATGCCATGTTACACGGGCATTGCAAGAAGACAAAATTTTCTCATGCCATTAATGCTGTAACTGTTCAGTTTTGGATATAAGTATGTTGGTTATATCTGTGTAAACTGACTGAAGGATCATTCTTCTGATGTATGGCAGATTATTCTTGAAACACCTTGTATACTGCCTGTGCTGTGTACACAGCATGAAGGTAATAAAATGAAGTAATTGGGGTGGGCGCTTCACAATTCTTCAGTAATGAAGTATTAGTATATGTGAGTTGTTTCTTTGCATGCAGTGAATGTATATGGAAGAGTGGTGGTATAGCTCCACTCATTCTTCAGCTTGTCACTGGATGGGGGTGAGTTATCAGGTTCACACTCGGCCTGTTGACCCCCAGGGCAAGAAACCCCAGTACCAGTTGAACAGGGGGCTGGGTGGCCCCAGACACTTTGGAGGAGAGAGAAATTGCTTGCCCCTGTCAGTAGTGGAAGCATAGTTGGTCATATATCCAGCCCATAGGCTGGTTGCTACCAGCTGTACTGTCCTAGCTTGTCAGCACAACACATATTTATTATTAGTGTGTTTGGCTGTATGGTACAGTGTAAACAATGCTGTTTGTGGAAAATATCAATGGCAAATGAGAACTGCATGCTATCTCTGACATCGGTGTTTGCAGTGTGACGTGCTTAGATTCACATGGTGTGCTCTCTGTATAATATTATTAGGCTGTTGAAATGAAAAGGGCAGTTGATTGTAGGTGTTTAATATTATTCGTTCCATGTTTTGTGACTACCCAATGCACACAATCTACATAAAATCACAAATCCTCCCTATATATGTATATATATATGTATATATGTGTGAACCCTCCTGCATGTTTCAGCCATAAATCACTATCCTTAGGGAGACTTTGGTACAAATGAATGTAAAATTAATACATTCAATTTACATATACACTGTTGCAATTAGCACTGTATGTGTAATATTGGATGTATTATTTTTGTATAACGCTGTATATGCAAACTGTATTAATTTTATATTCTTTTGTATTAAGGTTTCCCTGGGGATGGCGATTTATTGCTGAAGCATACAAAGGGGTTCATGTATATGGAAGGTCTGTGATTCTATGTAGATTGTGAACATTTACTGGTGTATGTGGGTGATAGTTTAAGGTGATTTTACAGTTTATTTTCTACTCTGCAGATTATTTTCCATTGAATGATATGAGAATATGATCATGAGTGATTCTAGGTAAGGATATGGAAGGAGGAGGTCATAGTGTGGGGCAGAGGTAGTGTAGCCTACTAATATTTTACTGAGGAACTGAGACAGAGAGATTGCAGAAATCCTGTCTTGATTTGCTGTTAACGGGCTAAAAGATGGAGCCACATCTCCTTTTGTTGTTAAGTCTTGGCATGTCTGCCAAGTGTGTCAGTAGTTAACTGACAGCTTGGCTGTTTTGGCAACAAACTGATGTACCAGGAAGTGATGTTGTGTAGTTGGGTCGATAGGTATCAGCCTTTTGGTTGAATCTGCTGCCTCCATCTTCAGGATAAAAGGGTCTTTACCTGGAGAATATTCTTGACCCTGAAGATGGATGTCATGTGTATCCCCACTGGTACCTACATACATAATCACATGGAATTGCGTCCCTCCATCTTTGTGGTAGAAGAGTACTGTTTTACCCTGAAGGCAGAGGCAGTACATTTCTGAGGACAATCATAAATTTATCCCAGACTACACAGTGCCAGTCCCAGATAATGGCAATCTTTTACACTCTTAGTGTCATGCTGTTGTGACAGGGACAGTATAAAGATAGATACATTGATTTGTGTGGCATGTGCATAAACAAGCCTCAAGTTTTGTAACTTGTTTGTAATGTAAACCACAGATCTGCAGGCTGATACTGATTCCTTATATTTGTGACAATTTTAATCAGCCTTTCCTGTTTACTTTCATTTTCATTAGTCATTTTATTGATAAAATTTACGGTTATGTGTTAGTGAACTTGATCGTATTAAGTTCATAAGAGAAGTTGCAATGAGGAAGTGTATTATCTGTTTTACTTTTGTTGGTAGTGTGACATTTTATGTAAATGACTTTGCTATATGAACTGCATGAAATATATGTCTGTATCTGTATTTGCTTTTAAGTGTAGGGTGTTGTGTTTATTGTTTTCTGTGACTTAACACCTTTTATAATGTCACCAAAATATTGTTTAAGGTCAGTGGATGGGAGTAAACAAATTATTTCTTTTATATTCATTTGCGAAGTTGCAGAGAGCAACAGCTTTGTCATGTCTGTCCGTCTCACCTGGACTGCCACTGAACAGGTTTGCATAAAATTTTACATTTAGGGGGAGCAGTTACCAAAACACATAGATGAATTAATTTGTGACTAATATTATAATAATAATAATAATAATAATAATAAATGTTTAAAAAGAGGTAGTGTTCAAAGCAAATTGCATGTAGGAAGCACATTTGACAACAACATTAAAGAACTGGACCCGAGAAAAGCATATAAGTATTTAGGTATAGAAGAGAGTTTTGATAT
>Ga0123354_10003107_pt1 | contig 22687 bp, 7 predicted proteins | sample TergutLab28metaG_2_FD_97872 | JGI IMG/M metagenome (GOLD analysis project Ga0123354, IMG submission 97872) | Labiotermes labralis P4 segment gut microbial communities from Petit-Saut dam, French Guiana - Lab288 P4 | ecosystem: Host-associated > Arthropoda: Insects > Digestive system > Gut ... | reverse complement strand
TTAGTTTCAGTGTTGAATCTATTGTACTTTTACATTAGTACTTTCCGAAGTGTGTGTGCAGTGCCCAATATGGCTGTTTTCTGGAGTTCCTTGACTTCATGTTTTCCTGGTATGTTGCTCACGCATTTTCTAAATGACTTTTAAATAGTCCCAGTCGCCCCTGTTATTACTGGTATCACCTTTGTTTTTAGTTTGTTGTTATTATTATTATTATTATTATCATATTTTTTAAATTTTTATTGCACATGTTTTACAAAACATTTACAGCTAAAATGATAAATATAATTCTACTAGTACTTATTCATTCTACATTCTGTAATTTCATGTTGCTGGCAAGCAGTCCAAATTTTACTGAAGTTTTCCGCAACACACAATACGTTGTACAGGTCTGGTTTAGAGAATGGCGAAGAAGGGTAAATTGATTAATGAAGAATGAAAAGGTAGGAAGTATGATCTAATTTAAGTTACTAGTCCGGGATGTGCTTGAAGTGACTAAGGCCAAGAAACTCACTCAGAACAAACAATGACTTGAGTTTCGAACCAGGACCTACTGAAAACGGAGTTATGTTCATTTGACTAAACCTATGATGGAAATTTTTTTATGTTTTACTTACCGTGCATCTCAGTATAATCTTAGTAATTGACCAACTTAATACATAAATTATTGTTTTATAATAAGTTTATTATATTCCTCTACATGTTTCGAGCACTATGTGCTCATCATCAGGGTGTCAAAATTGTATTATACAGAATCTGGGATCATTACACTCAGTAGGTGGCCGTTCGGTGCGCCGAACGGCCACCTACTGAGTGTAATGATCCCAGATTCTGTATAATACAATTTTGACACCCTGATGATGAGCACATAGTGCTCGAAACATGTAGAGGAATATAATAAACTTATTACAAAACAAAAATTTATGCATTAAGTTGGTCAATTACTAAGATTACTATGATGGACACTTCATCAATCCATTCTCCACTGTTTCAATAACTGTTTCTCTCCTTTACTTCCTTCATTCTATTATCTTTCCTCTATTTTCTGTTCCTTTCCTTATCGTTAAACGCTTTTTAAGGCATTTATTTCATTCTCCCTCATTTGAATGCGTTCTTTTCCTCCTCCTTCATTACTTGGATCTTTAATTTCGTTTTTACTGTTTTTTTCCTTTTTCTTCGTTTCTTTACTTGTTTTCTCTAGTCGTCATTCTCTTTGTGTCTCATACGCAGCAGTTTTTTGACGTATATAACCAACTCTTCAGACCTGAAAAAGTTTAATGAGAAGCACACAGATGCATTGAAGCGAAGAGATGTTGATTAAAAGCAGACTGTGGAAGGAAGGCCAGCATTTCGAGGCTCATATTTGAATAAGCGCACTGATATTATTGCGAATACCTGATATGCCTACTGTTCTAGGCTTTTACTTCCACAATAATTATGTACGATTCTAAGTTTCTTAAGATTTTAAAAATCATAAATGCATAAACATTTTTGAACTATCTATTGAAAACACTGGATGGAGATGCTTTTAAGGGTTTTGATAAAATTCGGATTATCAAAATATTGAAATGAAATATTATGATTGGAATTTGAATAATAAAATTCCATGGGGCAATATTTTTAAACTAAAGTTTTCATTTCTACTGGGATATGACAATACGTCCCTGGATAATCGCGAAGTTCTCGAAACTCTTAACCCTTGTAGATGAAGGCATTATGTTCTTTCGAATGGTCGGAATCCGTTTCTTCCGGAAGAAGTGAATTCTCAAACAAACCGATCTGAAAACCTAAAAACTCGCATATTTTAATTTCTTTTTGAATATTTTCATTTATTCTTTGGGCTTTAGGAAACAAATTCAATGTAAAATAAGCCTATAAACAACATACAAATTCAAAGGCCAACTCGTATGTGTGGGTATTACACACACACACACACACACACACATATTCACACAGTAGCGTTACTTCCTCCTGTGGTACATCCTCTTGTTACCTAAGACCAAAAATACAAAACTCATTTTACAGCAATCCCGGGATTTTCTTTAACCCGAAATGAGTAATAGAGTGAGAAACATGTCGTCTATACACTAGAGAGTAAAGAGTCTGAAACAAGTTTATTCCAAAACCTGAAACTGTTTAATAAAGATATTTAGTTCAACACCACATATCTGTAACAGTCTATCGCCCAGTACCTTAATAAAAATAAAGCAACATGTACGAAAACGTAAAGTCGTAACAAGTACGTTGATTGAAATAAATATTTTTCTCGTAGAGGATGGGCTATATTTAAACACTTACGTATTAAAATAAGCGAAAGCTATTTCCCCCAACGGCAGCTGACCGTGATATACCCATGGTCTGAATGAATCTTCTATTTCAGACACGGTTTTCTGTAACACGGAATTGTGTAGTGCGGAGTGGGAACCGTCGTTAGACCTCTGTGTAGCAGTTGGTGTCGTCCGATCTAAGGTTCACATTCCTGCTACAGGCTTCGCATGAGGGAGTTCTGCAGACCGGACGACTGCATCTGGCGTTAGGCAGCGGGGTTTTTTGATTATACGAGCGGTTTAACAGATACTACAAAACAAGGCGTGGACTGTCTTCGACAATCTGAGATTTAAGTTTTCCATGGTGGAAGCTATGAAGAATGATTTTTTCTGGAACGAGGTCTGTTATCTGTTAAAATTTACTGGCGTCTGGGAAGAGTGTGTTGGCCCATATTTCAGGGTCTAACTGTCCAAGAAATTGTTAGAATACTCTTTCCCAAAGCGTTGCTAACTCTCTACTAGTTAACACAGTGTGATTTGATACAAGAATTGAATCGTCAGTACAGCTACATATTGCAAAATTTTTGCTGGCTTAGAAGGAAGACAATGAAACTTAATACATGTAATATTGCTGATAATAAGAAAATTTCTAAAACAGCACGGATGAACTTATTCAAAATGCGTAGAAGAAGGGTTAAACACCGATGTTAATGGGGAATGGTTTTGATTTCCCTCCAGATTTTTGTATTGTCTTTCATTTCCTTGCAAACTAAAGGCGATCTTCGCAACAATTATTTATTTAAAACAGTGCTAATAATAAATTTGCAGCCAGGTAGAAGCAAGTTTGTGGATTTCCGGGAAATATTATTCTAGCAAACTTTCTTGTTTCCTCGCTCTGATTTCTGGAAACATTTAGAATAAGTACCTGAGGATCCACGCTGAATGCATCCAGCTTCCAGCAAGACTGTGATGCACGTAGAAATGCCAAGCATTCAAAGATAGAGACACGAAAACAGTGTCTATATAATTAAAAAAAAATCTTCGGAGATAGAAGAAAGAAGGTGGAAGGAAATTGTATTTAGTATAAATTGCCTGGACGCTTGGAAGGCTTTTATGCAATAAATAAAGTTACTGACCTCAAATGAAAAACAATTCATACTGCAGTCTCATATAATTGACTGATTAAGTTGATTGATATCTTCCATTATATATATTTGACTGGCCGGAGGTGGGCGGCTAATTTCTAGTAATGCCCACTACACAATTAGTCACATAAGCTTGTAAAGAGGGAAGTGAAGGAGCAGGTTGATATACAAAGACTGAAACAACAAACTGTCCTATAACGCAGCACTGGAAGGGAGCTTAAGCTGTAGGGTATGGGGTTATGCGCGACATCTATCTGGCTGTAGCATGGAACCCGTCAAGGTACATAATGGTCACGGAAGGCCGGGTGTGTGTGTGGGGGTAGGGAGGTTTCGTACCCCACCCCTTCAATAGAACAACGCTTTGCACTCAATAGAGATTGCATTGGAGAAGTAAGGGATTGTTTTCCAGCAATGGGTAACAGTTGCCGATGAAGGCAATGTGTATATCGGCGGGATGTGAATTACTGGCATTCTCATACAGGGTGTTGTTTCATAATTGTAGCCCTGAAACTGCGGAAGAATATTTACTACTCGATCCTGAGCTTTTAAACACAACCCATCTGCAAATTATTGGGGTGTAGTTCACTGTCTACTTTGCAGGGGAATATGTCTAATTCGGTTCTGAGATTTTGAAAACAAGCAATATGCATTTCGGTGGAATGTGGTTCAATGTCATTCTTATACAGCGAATTGCTATGTAATTGTAACTTCTGATATGGCTGAACGATATTTTGATTCGGTCTTGTGCTTTCTAGAAATAGATGATTTGTACATCTGTGACACATCATTATTTGTAAACCCTGTAGAAGGCGTTCTTTCAAGATTGCAGCTACGCAAAGTGTGCCAGGGTACCAGACGATACTGAACTTCTTGAAACCTATATGGAATAAGAATTATGATGCTATGATTAAAGCATTAGAATTCTTAGCCTTTACGATAGTCTTAATGAATATTTAACTCCGATTGGCGAAATATCTCCAGCAAGTAATTAGCTCTTTCGCCCCGTGTTTGGAAAACACATTTTCAGAAAGTCAGAAAACACCTAGCCTGGTCCAGGATTTCGCAGGCTTTTTCAGTATATTTTGTTATAATTTTTCGTATTATGTTTTTATCTGATTTCATGGCGTTGTATTAAAGAATTATTATACACATAATAAACTACCGTTCATATAACTGAAAGTTTATTAACGTTCTCAACAAATTTCAACCCGAAAGCCAGATTGGGGGACTATCATACACCAAGCAGCTCTCAGATTCCCATTTTCGTCTACTACCAGTGTTCGACTTCATATATAACTACAAATTTTTCACTTATGTGGTACACGTATTCAGCGTAAAGTAGTCGGATGAAGAGCATATTAAATGTATATGTGACAGAAACATAGATATGAAAAATTCTTATTAAAAAAAGACTTGAAAATACTAGTATCTAGACTATGGTCTCATCAGGATTAATTTTTACGTAACCATCATTAAGAAATATATTGCTATACTCGAAACAGCGCTGTTAAGTAATTCATATTGTCTTTGTTATTTTGAATTGTCTCACAAACACTTATATTACGCACTTCGTTACTACTCAGTCCATAACGTGTTTTCGTCTTTGTGCGTCATTATTACATGAAAATATCCCAAATATACCCGAAGAATAAAAAACCAACTAGATGCCACTTATTATTTTATTGTACTTCTTATAGGCTGAAACATGTTTCGGGCATTACTATGCCCATCATTAGGAGCTCGCGACTATGATGTTGATTACCACATTGGTCGTTTCGTTCTTGATTTGCTGTAGGTTGGAGGTTAGCTGCGGGTAGGCTGGAGTAGTGTCCGGGCTGCAGCCTGCAGCCTGCGGCCTGCAGCCCGGACACTACTCCAGCCTACCCGCAGCTAACCTCCAACCTACAGCAAATCAAGAACGAAACGACCAATGTGGTAATCAACATCATAGTCGCGAGCTCCTGATGATGGGCATAGTAGTGCCCGAAACATGTTGAACCTGTAAGAAGTACAATAAAATAATAAGTAGCATCTAGTTAGTTCTTATTCTTCAGTTATCACAATGATGCACGGTCCAACAAATATCAGATCGCAAAACATATCTCACAAATAAAGACCAAAACTGTAAGTACAACATATGCAGAAGTATAATTTAATTGTAGCTCTCATAGAACAGAGTGTTTATCTATTAGAAAAGCCAATCGGTTAAAGTTATTTAGACAAAGTAATCGCTATTTTTTCTGAAAATCACACGAGAAACACAATAACACGCTTGAACAAAATAGAGAGTTGTCTAATGTAAAGGCAGACGGAATGTATAGTAACAACCGTGCTTTAAAGTGTTCACTTCTTAAAGGCCTGAGTAACCTTTCCAAGTCGCAAATTTATCAAATGTTCTTATACCCCTTGATTTTAGACACTGCATTTCTAACTCTACCCCACTGAAACTTCAAATTGTATGCTTCATCTTCTACTTCTATTTACTACACTATCAAAGTATCACATTTCACCTCTGTTACCCATATGACCTGTTTGCAAGTCATTTTCAAACTTACGCTTATGTTTTAATAAGATGATCCGATTACTTGGGAGTTGAAACTTTCCTCTTCGGTGCCTACAACATCGTACATTGTAAGTTTCGTTTTATAATAGGCTTGAATTACACCCTGTACAACTTTTTCAATATGAACAGCCTGTTAAGGACTCGTTCTGCGCTGCAGTCTGTAATTCGACGGTTCACCTACGAAAACGTCCTATCTGTTTATTTGGCTCTTTCGCAAAATTGCGGAAAGCGACTATTAGCTTCATCATGCCTCTCTGTTCTCCTGTCCATCTGTCCGTCAGTCCGCCTGTCCGTCCGTCTGTTTATCCGTCCGCATGGAATAACTCGTATTACACTCGAAGGATTTTCATGAAATTTTACATTTGAATATTTGTCGAAAATATGTTGAGAAAATTCCATTATCACTAAAAACAACAAGAAAAACGGGTACTTTACATGAAGACCAATATACATATTTATTCATTTATCTCTCAGTTCTTCTTAAGATGAGAAATGTTTTAAAAAATATAGATAAAATTAAAATATATTTTATGCTCAATTTTTTTTTCGAATAACATGCCGTTTATGAGAAAGTGTGGAAAAATATTGTAGCCCGGGCAGAATACAGATGACAATACGGCTCATGCCCAATCCAAGCTGGACACCTCAGGTTTAGTATGTGTAATAGTTAATACTTTTCCAACGCAACAATTGTTGCAAGAACGCGCCACTTTGTTACTTGCCTGTCTTATTGTGGTTCATTTCAGTTCCCGAATCATTAAGGAATTTTAAAGACGTATGACTTGTTACATTACAAAATAGTCAATAGCACCTCATCATTATTTTTTCGTCAAACCGACAGCGGTAGCCTTTTGGCACAGCAATTCTGCACCCATCTCAGAATCCCTGGCCAGGGTGACGTTAAGGATAAAAATAGAAGAATGTCCGTTTATTACTGAGGTTTGTGCTTTAGGATGTGCCATAACGTAATAACGTATATTCTGCCATTACATCTCTGAAGCTCAGATTCACTCACAAACAAATCTGTATTTGCTTCGTAGAGGACAAAGTTTGATGCAAAAGCAGGTTTATATTGGGTCCTTTCGTTTTCCCAGCTATGGTGTTCATTCTAAAAACGCTCAATAAAGGTAATTAACAGATAAAACACCTTTTTGACATTCAGAGGACAGTGCATCGTGATATATTCTTATAATAAAACTAACGAGATGTACTATTATCTCAAATTTATTTTTGAAATAGGACTGTACATGTTTCGGACAGTTTCTCCGTCCATCATCAGGAGTCTAGCACTGTACACAAAGCAATATATGTATGTCATACACGTTATGCTGACTGCTAGCTACCGGGATCAGAATGCCGCTAACAAGCGGCCAGCATAACCTGTATGACCTGTAACTATTGCTGTGTGTACTGTGCTAGACTTCTAATGATGGACAGAGGAACTGTCCGAAACATGTTGAGTCCTATTCCAAAAAATAAATTTGAGATATTAGTGCATCTCGTTGGTTTTATTACAAAAAGAGGCAACACCTCTTTCTCATTGCTGAGGTTCAGCTATAAATTTTCGAGTCCTTTGCACTTTTGTAATGTTTGGGGACAGAGTTTATCAGCAGAGTTTCGATGTTTCAGAACATACTATCAGTCCCGATGTCAATGGACAAGCAGTCAAATATCCTTGAAGGTTATACCGAAAGGCTGTCCCAAGACTTTGGGAACAGGCTGTCAATCGGCACTATGCAACTTCTCAGAAGATCGAAGGTCTCAAATTGTCTGATTTATCTCAAATTTCCGAATTTAAATCTTGTTACGTGTGACAGTGTTGTTATCTTTCGATTTTCTGTAGACCAGCGCTGATATTTTGCCTTAAATAAAGACGACGGCTTCTTTCATCCCACTTCTTTTTCAAAAATAGAAAATAACATCTTCTTATTTATCAGACTTCGCGGCAGTACAGAATATCTCCGCTTTATGTAGGAGAATATACAGTAAAACACAAGGAGGCAAGAATGGAGTTTAGTGAGTGATTCCCAATGAGTGGAAAATGGGACATAGTCAAAATCCCGTTCTTGCCTAGTCTTTGGACAATGAATTACAACAGAGGATTAAATTCTAAGTCCTTGCTAAGTTATACACTACAGTGTTTCTAACCATCGAAAGCGGATTTATTGCCTTATATTACCTTGTTCTAACTCTTTACAGGAAAACGTCTTAACGTTGATTGCGCCGTGCCTACCAGCTGAAGACTTGGGGCAGCTATTTTCGCTATAAACCCCTCTACAAATTACAGGACGAGTTGTGGTAGACGAACAAAGATGAGCTTGCATGAAGAGCAGCATTTATTAGCTGAAACCCTGCAACGAAGACGGACCTATATGCCACACACCACTCAGAGATTCTTGTCTGATAAAGCAATAGTAATGGGAACATGCTGTAAAATTGGGTGATGGAACAAAGAGTGAGGAGATGGGCGGGAAATGCAGCATACACCGGAGAGACGAGTTTTCGGAGTTGCATTAGGGTGTTGCTCAAATGATGCGTCTATTCCGTTAATATACCCTGTGTGGTAATCAGATTGTCTCGACGTTTCGAACATGCTACAACCACCCGAAACCATTTCAGTCATTACGAAGATGGACGCAATACTTTACATCGCAAATTCAGAGGAAACGTTTTATCCTCCACGAAATAATAGCCCAGCAAATTATATATTTGACATGTAACATTTTAATCTGAACAGATGACCAACAGTGACGATTTGGAAGACCTTAGGTGAAAGTTGGAGAATAATAATATTACGGATATTACGGCAGTAAAATGTCGGGATGTGATCTTGATACATCCACTTCAGGATACGCTCTAGTGGCGGTTTCTTTCGACAAGGTACATAAACTTCGTTTTTCAAGGTAGGCGGGGAAATATTCTATATAGATCAGTATATCCTTTCAAGACCTTCTTTTTTAGAATCTACAAGGCATATTTTATTAAACATACAGTCGTTCAGAATGTCATTTATCTTTCACGGTAAGCGACGGGAGAGTAATTTCTTGAATTCAAACAAGAAACAAGAAAGGCATTTCATTCTTGGAGAACAGTTGTATTCCGTAGTGTCGGTTTTCCATTTTGCTAGCGGTTAATGTTAACTTTCATCGACACGAAAAATTATTCCATTTTTATCAGAAAAAGAAAACTGTTCACACTATCGTGATTTACTGTACCCTGACAACCGTATTTCGACCTTGCGTTCAAATATTTATCTTCAAATATTTAAAAAGAACGGCACTGCCTTCATTAACGCATCGTGCGTGTATTACTGGACTTTAGTTAGAAGGACCATGCTCACCGATTTTGAAGGGGAGGGGGTGAGTGAGTCTAAACTAGAGGGTGGTTGGGGAAATTGGTACGGGGTGAGGTGGACGGTAATTGGTCATCCAGTGTGATTTAGGTGCGGTATCAGATGTGCCGATAATTAACACCCTCTCCTGCAATTATACATTCACATGACGTAGCGACCCATGTGGTAAGGGTGGGTGCAGATACCAGAAGCAGGGGATCAAAATTTTAGTCTGCTTTAAGGCTGGAGAATGAGAACCGCTACGAGGTAGATTTTTTTTTTTTACTTTAAAAGAGCAATTACGCTATACCCAGTGCCTGCTGCATTGGCCGGAACTACTGCCAAACTGTTTCCCGTTTATGCCATATTATCTATGAAGATAAAGGTGAAGTCGTTCCTCGACGGGCCATAAAGACATGCAGGAGTTTTGAACTCCACTTATTCTCAACCACAGGCGAGTGATCAGCCTCACGCTCGACCGCTTGCTTCCCCTCCGCCCCCTCCCCCGTGGAAAGAGCCACTCTATCCATTGAATAGGAGGCTGAAAGGGCCGTAGAGCTGGTATTAGAGTACAGTATTAGAGAATAGAAAATGTCTCGATTTATTCGGGATTCGATGGCCAGATGTTCTAGGACATAACCTTATCACTGTACTATCTACGCTATCAGGTTTCTTTCCTGTAAGTTCGTTTTAAGTTCTTATCCTGGAAAAGAAATTAAAATTTTGAACGAAGTGACAAACTTTAATTAATTTTCTTTATAATTACAATCAACAAGAAGCAACTATTTTTGATTATTTATTTCTAAAATCCTTTTAGAAATAAATAATCAAAAATACTTGCATCTTGCTGGTTGTAATCATAAATCGTACTAACGATGCACGGACACAAGAATATAAAACTTTAATTAACTTTGTTGCGCTACACGCGATATTCAAATTCTGTTTTTTGTCAGCCTTACAGAATGAATCGGTGGTTAACGAAAAACAACCAGACAGATAACTAGAAGGAGAAGTTACAAGAAACCAAAATCCCGTCCTTACAGTCAAAATTTTCAAAATTTTTAGATACGTAAGCAAAATATTACATTTTTAATTTCCTATTGTGTTTATGAAGAATTTATTTCTGCATCAACCTCAAAAGCCTATTTTCAACGTGTCATTTATTTGTTTTTGTAACTGTATTACACTTAACAATGAATAATTTTATTTTTTTCTTTTATTTTTTTACGGTAAATTAATTCTAGTTTATTTAAATTCAGACAAGTTTTACGTGACTGTCCTAACATAGTAGATCTTATGTATATTGGACTGTGCATCATTGTCATAGTTGAAGAATAAGAGACCAACTTGATGTCACTAGTTGTTAAGTTTTATTTCACTTCTTCTATGCTCAACATGTTTCGGATATTATACTTTCCATATCAGGATCCTGCGACTTTTCTATTGTATCGCCACATTGGTTGTGTGTTCTTGTTTCGATGTGTGTTGGAGTTTCGGTGTGGCTGAGTTGGGGTTGTATCCGTGTAGCAGGCCACACCGAAACTCCAACACACATCGAAACAAGAACACACAAACAATGTGGCGATACAATAGAAAAGTCGCAGGATCTTGATGATGGAAAGTATTAATGTCCGAAACATGTTGAGCATAGAAGAAGTAAAATAAAACTTAATAACTAGTGGCATCAAGTTGGTCTCTCGTTCTTCAACTAACATAATAGACTTAAGACGTCAGACGTTGACTGAAGCTATTCATTACGTGTGGCTACAGAAAACAAATTTTTTTAAATAAACGTCCGAAAACACAAAGAACCATACAAATAAAGAAGTAACGAAGCCTAGTAGTGCGTACAAGCGACGTAGTAGCCAATCACAATGACGCTTCATACTAGTTTAGGATTATCAATTCTCAGGTTCGTAAGCCTTGTAAAGATTCATGCACTGATGCACTGTATAAAGCGATGGTCACTTAATGGTTGTTTTTAAATTAAGACAGGCGTTATCTGGTTCATCATTTATGATAATGGCCTTCTTGGAAGCTACGCTCAGAATCCCAGTAGACAAGTACCGCAGTATCTTAGAAAACTGTTTGCTCCACGTTCATCCGATAAGATAGTGGGAGATGATATAAGTTCCTATCTTGAAGAAAGAGGCAGCAGTTTCTCCGAAACATTAGTGCCTTCCTAACAGACTACATATACTAGAAGACAGTGACATTACTACAAGCGTTGTGATGACTACAATCCACTGCAGCTGATAACTCCTTCAGTACCGAGGCTAATATGTTTATCCCTTTAAACGCCGAGTTGAATCCCATCTGCCATCTGCTGGCATTATTAGGAGCTCACCATATTCTCCACGTTAGCAGGATAAGGGTTAATTAAAGTTGCAGAAACACCCCTTTTAAGGCGGAAGACCAAAAAAAAAGGTCCTTTTAATAGAAAACTACTTAAGGAATATTAGGTGTATCTGTCTGACTGACACTTACGGCGAACCCACTGTAATATTCGCTTAATTCCGCAGAATTCGACGGCAAAACCAACAGCCCGCGGAATGTCCTTCGCGTTGAGAGATACGTAGAAAGGAATAATGACGAACACGTGCTACTCGTTTGTCAGGAAGCCGTCATGAACCTCCATATTTCGAACAGGCCGAAATGAAGGGAATTGAAAGCAAATAGAAGAAAACTTGTGCTTTATTTGTTGTATTTTTAATGTCTGATAGCCACAAACAAAACACACTTCTCAGGTAAACCTAGATACATGCTGCTGTATACGATACTTTCGTCAACATATATCGCTTGTAACTGAGCAGCATAAGGGAGATTAAAATTACATGGAAAATGTTGCTTGATTTCCCTTGAAACGTTGGAAAAATATATGATATAAAATAACAAGTATCTGCTTTTACCTGATAAGTGTATTTTGTTGGTGCTTAATAAACACCGAGATACATATATATACGGAACATGTAGAACTCCAGTATGCATCTTTAGTGAGGAAATTAAAAAAAAATTTTTGGACCTTAGGGACCTGACGCTGAAATTGTTTGTGCTCTTCTTTATGAAGGAAAGGATGGACGCAGAGAAATAAGCAAGACTTCCCTGGCAGAATTTGTGAAATCTATGTTGTACTGCCGACTTAGACCAATACACAGACAGTTCAAAAAGTCCGCGTCGGTTTCCAAAATTCAGTACCCTAAAAAATATCGCCCTGTGTGGAGACAATGGCCATATGTCTGTCAACCAGTCTATGACCCAGTATCAGCAACTGCACCTTTTGCAAGATTGCAATAAAATTCTGTACAGTACTTCTTTACACCCCCCCCCCAAAAAAAACTCACAAGTTAGTCTGAAGTAACACTGAGGCGCGTTCGTGCAACCATTGTTGACGTGGAAAGACAATAAGTATTATATATTCTGAGTGTGTGTTTGTAACGTTAGTTATCCAGCAAGAAATGCGCATAAAACGTATTTTAATTTTCTGTACAACTCATTTCTCATTCTAAGAAGAAGCGAACGAGATATTATCAGAATGGCTATTGGTCTTCATGTAAAGTATCTGTTATTCCTGTTAGATTTTAATGAAATTTGAATTTTCTACACAGTTTTTCGATAAATACTCAGATATCAAATTTCATGAGAATCCGACCAGCGGGATCCGAGATATTTTATGCGGACCGAAGGACGGACGGACAGACAAACATACAGACAGACAGACAGAGATACAGGCATGACGAAGCTGTCGCCTTTCGCAATTTTTCGAAAGCACCTAAAAATATTCTGATAAAATGTGAGCTTCTTGTGAATCAATCCGATGAGAATCATTGTTCACTTAGGGGCGTAAATGCATTTAGAACCATATTTTATGCGTATTTTGTTAGGTTTATCGTCGGCCGGGTAGCGTAGTCGGTATAGCGACTGGCTACGGGCTGGACGGTCCGGGGATCGAATCCCGGTGAGGGCGAGATTTTCTGCACCTGTCCAAACCGGCCCTGGGGCCCACCCAGCCTCCTGTAAAATGGGTACCAGGTCTTTCCCGGGGGTCAAGAGCGGCCGAGGCGTGACGCTGACCCCTCACCCCTTCTAGTGCCGTGGTCAAGAAAGAGTAGAGCTATACCTCTACTCTTCCTATGGGCCGTACGGCCTGTGCAGAGCTTCAGTGCCTGTACAAGGTTACACTTTACCTTTACTTTTGTTAGGTTTATTGAAGTTGGGTTTAGATGATCACTAAATAAGGCAACTGAGTAAGGGTGAGTTTCAGTAAAAACCCGTTTAGAGTCAGTGATATTTACGTAAGATCGCCACTGAAATTTTGCCCGAATTTTCCACATTCTTCAGCAACTCTAAATAACATTCAGTATCTTTATCTTTGCACCGTGCATTTTTTAGCTTATTTAAGTAACACACCAACACATGCACATATATAGTCTTTAATAATCTAAAATTTACATTAAAACACTTAAAACGCTCCTACATGTTTCGAACATACGATCATCCTCAGGGACCATACTTTGTTCCTAACTAAATTTACAGTTTTAAACTGTAACTTTAGCTAGGACAAAGTATGCTCCCTGAGGATGATCGTATGATCGAAACAATTGTAAGTCACTGAGTGTTTTAAACTGTAACTTTAGTTAGGAATAAAGTATGCTCCCTGAGGATGATCGTATGATCGAAACATGTAGGAGCGTTTTAAGTGTTTTAATGTAAATTTTAGATTATTAAAGACTATATATGTGCATTTGTTGGTGTGTTACTTAAACAAATATTCAGTCCATTAGATGTTCGCAACATTGTATTGAGTGACGGTCAGTTTCGTGGAAATCGTCTTAGTGCAAGCCGTACCTCATTCGGTGCGTAAATGGATTTATTTTCGTTATTTCCACTTCTTTTTTCCGATTTGGTTAGTTTTGGCCCCAGAATTCGACACGCAGTGCTGTTGATCTCTGTTGTCTTGCAGGAAAATCGGCAGTGGAAAGTGTAATCACATTTACGCTTGTACCGTGATAATGAAAGAAAAGAACGCCATGGTAATATCCCTTTACTGCGTCGGAATACATACCATTTGCATTTGATTGCTACTAAGATTATTTTATGGCATACGACACCTGACCCCTCTTTCACCCACAAAACATTTTGTTGAACAATCCAGCCGTGTCATTGAAGGTCAAAATAGATACCTCCTACTTGTACGCCAAAAGCGTTACTGCTGTTTCAACATGTTCGATGTACTGTAAATGAGTAAAAAGTTTGCAGGTGACCTTGGAAGTTGTTTGCTTTAGGGAAGGCTGAATGTCCCTTCTTTGTGACCAGTAACATGTGTGCTTCATTAAAAATACACAAGTGCATTCGTATTCAATGCTTATGAGACAATACAGTTTCTTCCGTAGTGTTATATTTGATCATAGATGTGCATACACTTGAATTTAAATTTGTTATAAGCGAAACGCTTAACAATTTGCTACTAGTGTAAATAAGGTCATGCAAGAATAGAAACCTATGTTTTTGACAAAATCTGTACATTTTTTCTCGACCTTCGTCGCGTGTCCTAAGGGTCTCCAACCATGCTGTGTAGGTAACTGCATTCTCTTGAGTAAGAGACAATAGTAGGTGCCGGTTTACGATACGTGAAATGTGAGTGTGTTGCATACGTTGGTAAAATGCGCTGTCGAAGTTTTGTTCAGAGAATTCCGGTTCATTGAATTCATTCAGAGCACTGTAACCCAGTCCTAACAAGTCTTGTACGTTATAATTAGGCTCTTTGTTTTCACCTTTGTCATAAAAATATTGTGCAGCAGAAGAGATAAAACCACACATTCAGCTTCAGTAATTTGAATAGTTACGCCTATTATATGTTTGTTTAAAACTCGTTCCCTCAACGAAGAGCATGTTCATTATCATCAGTTTTTGTAGAAATAAGCCATGCGAGAATTCGCGTTTCAGATTTTTAGAACAGGTTTGTAAATGTTCGTTTGATTCATAACATATCTGTCTGTACAATGCGTGCATCCTAGCCATGTATGTTTTGTTTGCGATATGTTACGGGAAATTTTGCCTTCTGTTGAGTTCCAAAAACACCCAAAAGTTTTTAATGTTTATTTTTTTGTAACACATGAAAGATACACGATCCATTTTACTTGTGCCTGAGGTATATTTCACACTTTAATTTGTATTCCAAATAATTTTTAATATTTTAAATGCAACAAGAATTCCTAAATACCAAAATTGTTTGGCGGTGTGAACTCGTATAGAACACGACTAATTACATATCACACAGGTTAATATTAAAAATTCTTTCTGCCAAAAATTTGAGTTTGTTTTCCTTGAATGGATTTCAGAACAAAAAAAAGGATTATTTGCTCATAAAGCATTAACCGATCGGTTTCATAACCGTGAAGGACTGTGTTTACTGTGCGGTACGACCTGAATTTTTTAACATAATTCAGGATAATTGTTTGAATGCAACGTAGTCCTTGAGAAACTGATTGTTGTTGTGATTGTCAAGATATCCCCAGCCTTTCAAAGAACACGAATGATCATTTCTGTATTTACAGGTGTAGGTCGGTGGATTCTATCCTTAGCTACTTCGGTCCATCCACTCTTTTAGATCCTCTACTAGTAAAATGAAATTTAACATTTTTTTATCTACGCCTAAATGTCTCAAATGGCATCATTCTTTCAGATTTTCCACAGCTGAATATATCTAAACGAGTTTCCTAGTCATGGTTACACCTTCCGTTCACCTCATCGCCGTTACTTTGATTAACTTAATAAAATTAGGCCTATTTTGTTTTCCCCAGCTTCGTTATTGTTATATGTTCAGAAGTTTTACAACTTTTCATGTTTCTTCTACGTCTGGGTCTTCTTACTTACCTTTTTAGGGAATTACGTCACTCAACCAGTTTCAGCAGTCTACTACCTTGCTTTCTATTTACATGCAAATTTCAACACAATTTAGGGATCACTGATCCTTCTAAACAGTAATATTAAGTAACAATTACGATCCATGAAGTCCATAATTATGTGATCAAGGAATTCTCCCAGGATTTTTCTAAAAGACTTGTGGTAAACAATGCATAACTTCCGGCAGAATAATGGATGTGTCCGCAGAAATTTGAACCTAGAGCCCCCTGAACACAAACTTGGAGCCTTAAAGTCTACACGGCCAGATAAAGCAATATGAGGGTTGTTTGACCGTGCATCTTCCTCATGAAAATAATTTGAAATGCCAACTTGATGCAACAAGGTAATTTTATTAATGTATTCTTAGTTCGACATGTTTCGGGTATTTACGCACATCATCAGGAGCATTAGATGTTGAGTTGAAGCATATGGTTTTCTGTATCGAATTTTTGGATGGGTGGTGGTCTTGAGAGCCGCTGCGTGGGTCGTGTGTACGGTGCGGCTCTCAAGACCACCACCCATCCAAAAACTCGGTACAGAAAACCATATGATGCAACACAACATCTAATGCTCCTGATGATGGGCGTATGTACCCGAAACATGTCGAACTAAGAATACATTAATAAAAATTACCTTGTTGTATCAAGTTGGCATTTCAAATTATTTCAGATCAAGCAATATTTGATCTCGATCTTACGAGGGATGTTAGGTTTTCTGAGACCTGACTATTATTGAGAGACGTGTTCATGTTTGTGTGATTCACATCAATTGATTGCATGCTACGAATTAGTGGAGAGTCCCCCCTATCTTGTCCACAATTTGCCCACAAGTGTAAGACATTTCATAGCTTTCATGCTGAAGATACTCCCGTAGACAACACATATACCCTGATTGTACTGTAATATGTGGCATGGTTAACCAAAGAGGTGTCTGCCGCAGGCGTAAGTAGCAGAGTATAGACGCAATTAACAAGCAGAACTGGGCCTGACTCGACCTAACTATCTGTTTCTAGGCGAATTTCATACAGAAGGCAACTTACCCAGCAGAATTGGCGTGTCTGTTCCGGCTTTATGGCTCAATTGACTCGGTATTCATGAACGGCTGCTGATTACGTGATACATTGCAAATCAGTATTCAAATTCAAAACAACCAATCAGGGAAACCCATGAATGGTTTGTGAAAATGATACAGTACTTTGTCCTAGTTACGTTGCGGTAAGACGCATAAGTTTGCGCAGCGGATTGTTTTAGGGTGTGTACTCAGGGAATTTCATTTTTCATTCTTTAAGGGGGAAAATTTATTGAATGCTCAGCAATGAATGACATTAGTTCTATCCACCAAACAAACTTAAGAAACATAAACTTAAATAACTTTTTATATTAACAGCTGAATTTGACTCTAAAAGTACTAAATTTAAAATATTATTTAAAAAAACGAAAAATTTTGAGACCTTAGAGTGTGCATTGGCACACCCCCGCACCACGTGTCCACACCTGTGACAAAACGTCTAAACAAATCAAGAGACGCATCTACATCTCGTAACGGGGCACCATTTACACGTTTCTGGAAAGTGAAAATGTGAGTAGGTAAAGCTAAGTTTGCGAGGTACGAGTTCTCATAGCGGCCCTGACGAAATATACTCGTAAGTCTTCTGGGAAAGTACGCCGTGTCAGCAGGGAATTCGTCAAGCAGTCAAGGAGTCGCCTTGGACTGCTTGAAGTCTGAATATGAAGGGTTACACTTTTTCGAAACGTCGGTAAATATATTTACCAGTTGACGCTGTATAGCATCCTTGAATACTTCATTCTGCAGGGTTAAAGATTTTCCCATGCTTAGATCAACGCCATGCCATAAAGCTTTATTATGAACGGAGGTAGAGCCAGTGAATTCTTCACCTCGGCACGCGACGTGTTCGGCTTTAAGTTTAAAGCTTCTTCGTCAAAGAGTCAGGAGCCCCATTGCGCCCACTGGATAGAAGGGCTTTGTGACCGTTAATTTATTTTGTTTGGGGATTGAAAAGAGAGGCTGCCTAGAAGGTAACACTGCACGATCCTTCAGGATTCGTATTGATGGAATATTTGGTTGTGGAATTAGGTATTTCAGAGTATTTATTTCTCCATGTATTTCCCACCCCTACAGTTTACATGTCATGTCACCTCGAATATATTTTCCGCCCTAATGGTTCACAAGTCACGTCATATATCAACATACAATTCATAAGACGCCAAGTGTCTTTGTAATTTAGAGAGTGAATAATGTGCAGATGTATGGATGTGTCGACTACTCGTTCAAATTTGTCTAGTTCAGTGACTGACATGAGCGGCGCTGCCGGATGTTCCGTATTCTATCTAGCTTTAACCACCACCACCGTCTGCAGGCCTAGTGCTCGTGCCAGCTGATAGTCTTTCGAAAGAATTTCCCCTTCTTTCGCTGGTCATTGAAACTGATCTAATTACGTGTGAAAAACATACATTCAAATGTTTTAAATTGCTTTTGAAATTGACAGGCGAGTTTATAATTAATTTCTAAAGGGTGTTAAAAAACTATTTTTCGATCGTCCACACACAAACTGAAATGTCTGCACTCACATTCAGCATTATAATGTCATTATAGCGTTGACGCATGCAGCTGGATATCTCCACCATTCTTTATTAGGTCCGAACCCGCTATACCTACTTTCGGTGCTGCATTCTCTACCCATACCACACCCCTGTGCACGTCATGGCCTGGCGTCATCGTCTCCTCATTTTAGGCTTCTATTGAAGATCATCAGTTCCTATCCGGGCGATGATACAGCCCCTAATAATGAAATGGAAATTACCCACCCTTGCAACAAGTGAATAATGAAATAATATGGCACACCCTCTCTTTCACTGCCCCATCACGACATGCGTATAGTCAACCTGTATTCAACAACAGAAGAGAGGCTGAGCGTAAGAGTGACTTACGTGAACGCATAAGACAGCAGTATCAAAACATAAATATTTATTGATGCCTAAGACTGTAATAGTGGATAATGAAGTACCGTATAGTGAAATTAGTTGCGTGGATTAACTGTTACAAGGCTAATGGTCACTTCCTGTACATTCAGGTTTAACATTCAAATACTCTATATTCTGCCTACACATTTCTGTGTTTTTTACGGATCTCAGGATAAAGAACGATTATTTATCTACATGTCGTTAAGTGATCGATTTTCAGAACCGAAACAGTGCGTTTACTGCGCGGTACGATTTAATGTTTAAAAGTATTTCAGGTTAATCTTAACTTTTAAAGGGACTGAAAATAAAGAAAAATTTAACGGATGAAGTTCATCTAAACAATATCAAAAAATCATTTTCAGCCTCACAAAAAAAACCCCATATCCTTTATGAAGACCAGTCAGTTAATGTTGCTTAGGAAAACGTCCGATATGTGTTTTAAGAAATATAAAAGTTCAGATAAATAAAATGTGTTTGTATGAATTCAAATTCTTTTAACATTAGACCAGGTAACACGTATATGAGCCCCGTGTTTAAAGAGAGAGAAAAAAGTGACAAATATCACCTAACGTCAGTTACGAGAAAAGGACCCTGTCCTATAACGGGGTTAACGTAAGTGTAATATCCACTAGATAATCCACCCGGTCTTTCATCAAACCTTTTGTGCTGCATAATGACTGATGAACTCATTAGGGTACCATAGAATCTGCACTGCATGCAATTCTAAATGCACCCGGTAAATGACTTGTTATCTCATAGCTTAGCTTCAAACCTTTGCCCATCCATCCTTTCACCTTCTCTTTCCTCTGGTTAAACATCTTTTTCTCTCATGTATCGTTTAACGGTGTGTTAAGTACTGCTGTAACGGAATTTCTTTGTTTAATTACTGTTTATCAAACAAATTTCACAACACAATAGTTGAAAACAAAAGACCAACTTGATGTCACTTGCTATTTTTATTTCGCTTCTTATGGGCTCAACATGTTTCGGACATTAATATATCCATCATCAGGAGCTTAAGACTATTCTGTTGAATTACCTCATTGGTCGTATTGTTCTTGGTTCGATGTGTGTTGGAGATTCGGTGTGGTTGGGTTGGAGTGGTATCCGTGTTGCAGGATGCAGGCTGAAGCCTGCAACACGGATACCACGCCAAACCAACCTCACCAAAACACCAACACACATCGAGCCAAGAACACAGACCAATGTGGTAATTCAACAGAATAGTCGTAAACTCCTGATGATGCATATATTAATGTCCGAAACATGTTGAGCGCATAAGAAGTGAAATAAAAATAGCAAGTGACATCAAGTTGGTCTTTTGTTTTCAACTATTACAATGATGCACGGTCCAGTAAATATAAGATTGTGTAACACAGATTTTAGTGCTTTCTTCAAACACGTTCATTTCTACAATGCTGCAACATAACGGTAATAAAATACTGCTTTTTTATTTATGTTGGCAGTGTGATTAGAGGGGGAAATGTAATTTCGAGAACGTTTGAGAATTGCTGGCATCAGACACAGGTGAGAGTAACACGAGGGTGATTCACTGACAGACCAGGCGCCTTATACATACTTATAGTGGGACTAACTTCAATGCAGGTACCCTTCGTAACAGGCATATATAATACTAGGTGCTGCTTTAAAATGAATGGTGTTCTTATTCCCTGTCACAGATAATTCAGTTATGCGTGTTTATAAATTGAAACAAATGTCATGCTATGAGGCCGTCCAACATTACAACACGGAGTAATCAGCCAATAAGTAAATTTATTTACAATACAATCACAATTTTATTCTGGGCCAGAGACCGCATGATCTTGTACAGCCATTCTAATATACTGAGATGTCTCAAGATTCGGGATAAAGGAAATATTATACCCTGAAAATGAGGTCGAATCTGCATCCGAATTACTGATAGTAACACGACTTCACACCTCAAAATTCCACAGTTTCAGAACATCATATCTAAATTGTCAGTATACATTAATTAAGATATCAGTTGTTTGCGGACACATAAAATATGATAAGATATATTTTACGAAATAAAAATCTCATTGTGCCTCATAATAACACAATGGTAGCGAAATGAGTGTCTGTTGGTGTGGTGGTAAGTAAAGGATTACAACACTACCGAAACAATTTAAAAACCCTTGCCAGGGAAATGAGGTTGGAGACTTGCGGTATGCAGACAGTGTTCAACATCACAATGCTGAAATTGAAAATAAAACAAGAACAAAATATCCAGAACAATACAAAACGGAAAAAAGAGGAAAGAGAATAGGAATTTCTGCGTTTTGCATCTATTTACATGTTTCGCTGGTTCTCTGCATGACCCAGAGTTTAGTATAAAAACAAAAGCAGCAGCGAATTTTTCGTCAAATGCTAAATGCTGCAACGTATGTGGGACACAGAAGGGTGCAGAGTAGCTAAGAGCAACGTACATTTCTTTACCTTGCTGGTTAGCCTTCAGTTTACATTCTTTTGTTCTAGCTCCTCTGCCTTAATCCGTAGAACTATAATACAAATATAAAAACCCATAACTTTGCCTACTGTTTTATATAGGTAAGAATGTTTGTCTTCCATATTTAAGGAGGGACATACATTGGCCACTGTTTTGCTGACTAGAAAGTTCTGACCTATTGAAGGTGTAAAAAGAGGCTGGGAATAATGCATATTAAACAACCACATACATTTATTTATCTCAGTATTTAACCAACTTCATACACAAAATGTTTCGAGCACATGTGCTCGAAACATGTAGAGGCATGAAATGAAACTTATTGTAGAACAAATTTTGTATATCAGTTTGGTTAAATACTGAGATAAATATACTGAGATGCACGGTCAGCAAAAGTAAAAAAAAACCATATAAATATTCTGCACAAATATTATTTTATTCAAGTCAAAGAGAATGGGAGGTGCACGACATATATTACGCATGTGGTAAATGAACAAGGCATATAAAACTTCAGTTTCCAAAACTGAAAGGGAGAGAGAATTTGAAAGATCCAATTTTAAGCCAGATGATACATGTAATATTGAATATATTTGTCAATGAAAGGCAGGGCAAAATAATGTTTTGTTTGAGATAACGAATTTTGGGATTCAAAAAGGAAAAACTTTGTTAAGTAACTGAGCGAGAAACAACTTCCCACGTGTCGTTCTGCCCCACTGAGTTCTACAGTACGCTTTAAGTTGGGTCCACACTTGTAACGTTACCGCGTAACATAACACCGTATCGTGACAGTGTGAACGGGGCTCGTGACCGCGTAACCAGCGTCACGCTGCACGTACACACTTGCTCCGGCCGTAACCGTATCATCCCTTTGATGTGACAGCCAAATGCCGACAGCGCACCGAACAAGCCCGTTACGTTACCGCGTAACCAACTTTTGATACGTTACGCGGTCACGAGCCCCGTTCACACTGTCACGATACGGTGTTACGTTACGCGGTAACGTTACAAGTGTGGACCCACCTTTAGATGTATACCA
>Ga0123354_10003105_pt1 | contig 22695 bp, 12 predicted proteins | sample TergutLab28metaG_2_FD_97872 | JGI IMG/M metagenome (GOLD analysis project Ga0123354, IMG submission 97872) | Labiotermes labralis P4 segment gut microbial communities from Petit-Saut dam, French Guiana - Lab288 P4 | ecosystem: Host-associated > Arthropoda: Insects > Digestive system > Gut ... | reverse complement strand
TGTACCGGAGGCTGCGGTTACAGTTTTTAGTACTCCTGATGATGGGTGCTGTGACACCCGAAACATGTAGAGTGACTTAGCAGTAAATAAATATCTGCATACTGTTGCATCGGGTTGGATTTTTATTAACATTAAAATAAAATCGATTTATTTAACTTTTATACACTGTACGTGTAAATTTGAAAAAGGACAAAAATTTCTTCATTTTTTTTTTTTAATTGTACTGATCGTTGATTTAGCCACACCACATTCACCACGTAGATCTCCTACACTTTTTCCACTTTCTCGCTTGGAAATTATTTCTTACTTAATGTGTAAGTTAACTAGCTTTCTCATTCTATTTTGCCGGCTGGTGGCTAAAATTATATAGCAGAATAACAGAATAATTAAGAAAAAACATTTTCACTGTTAAAGGACACAAATAAGCATATAACTGAACTAAACTGATAAATGAACCTTAAAAAGATAATAAAGATGATGCCTGAAGCTCTAATCAAAGCGGGAAGGCCCGACACATCATGCGCACGCGCGTGCTACATCGGCCGATATTATTCCTCCGCGTTTGTTGTAGCATCCTGATCTTATTGATAAAAATTGTTCGCTGTAGCATATCCCACTGTACATTCATAATATCTATAACATATGATAAATTTCCTGAAATATATTGGGGTAATGGAAAAGTCCCTTTGCAAGCCATTAAGACGTACGTGGCAGAAGAAATCTAAACTTAGGCATTTTTAAAATTTTTGTTTTGTTGACCGTGCGTCCCTGTATAATCTTGTAAATAAAGCCAACTTGGTGCACAATTTTTCTTAGTACGTTTATTTCTTAGTATATTTATCAATCTCTACATGTTTCGGGCGACTAAATGCCCATCGTCATGAGAAACAACTGTATTTATATGACACTTCGTACTTGCTATTCTCTGTGGATGACTGTCTTGTATGCGCCCTGCCCAGGGTGCATACCAGAAAGTCAACCATACAGAATAGCAAGTACCAAGTGTCGCACAAATAAAGTTGCTTCTCCTGATAATGGGCACATAGTCGCCCAAAACATGCAGAGATTGATAAATGTACAAACAGAAATTGTGCACCAAGTTCGCTGTATTTATAAGATTAAACTTACGCATTCGTAGTCTCGGCACTTGATAGAACTGAAATGTCAACTTTAAGCCTCAGCTGCTTTACCTCGGAGAATATCAGCACGTACTCATTGACTACGAAGTTGAGTGGGCCTCAGGTCAGGTCTGCACGCTTTGAGAAAGAGAGAAATTTCTTTCCTTCGCTGTGAATTGGAAAACGATCCCTCTGATGTGCGGACCGTAGGCAAATTACTGTACAGACAGCGCTTCACCTGCTTGCAGACTTTCACAAATTTGATACTTGCGTAAAAATCATGAAGCTATCTGAACTTATTACGCAACACTCGGGTACACCCAGTCTAGACTGGTCCACATCCTCATATCTCCAGCGAGGTGTGTCACCGTAAAGTCAGTGCCCAATGAATCCTTAATGCACAATGTTACATACGCTTCCGAATTTTGTGTTTTGACTTCATCTGCTTCTGTGTTGACGCCCTTCTGCGTGTGTCGCAAGATCCGTAATTGTCTACACAGACTGCGCTTATGTTTTAGCGTATAACCTCAATCACTTCTATTTTGGTGATAAAATTATTGCTGATTGTTTTAGCTTCGCCACAAGATGAAATTGGAAATATTACACATATAAATATCAGTATTTTCGTTGGAAGACTATTCGATTAATACTGCGTAGGGAAAATCACTATATATTGCGGGGAACACATGGAACACGCATATACACGATTTGGGCAAAATGCAGACTTTTTTACATTTGCCTGAAAGTTACAAATAGCAACCACTGAGTTTAAAAAATTTCAAAATTTTCTCTGTAACCTGTATTTGTGGGAGCACTCGGTGGCGTATTTGATTGAGGCACTGCGCTACAGTCCGGAAGGGCGCGATTTCGATTCCCGATGAGTACCAGGACTGTTTCCTGGGTGGTAAAGGCGGACGGTGCGTAGGGCTGACAACATTACCACCTTCATGTGTCGATTGTCTGGAAACCTGATGGCCCCCAAATACTGGAACCCTATGAGCCTGTAATAGTCCTGTAACAGGATTGATTTACCTTGTATCCGTACTTGTGACAACTGTATAGTTGTTTTATGGAAGTACTAGTCTGGTTAGACATTCTGTTTTGGTTATAGCCTGATTAGGTGTTTACTTTACCTCCCAGCTTACTGGTATAATGCGAGACTTTTCGGTACTGCAGAGCTCTGTGGAAAATCAGGTGCCTCAGACCATACGTGAGATCCACCTACTTGAAAGTACAATTAGCCTCCAAGGAATTCATATCTTACCACTTTTATGATGTCTGTAAAAATAAGGCAAATTTCAACCTAGAACAGGCCACGAAGGCCCAGAGGGGGAGTAAAGGTATAAACCTATTATTTCTTTACCCTCGGCGCTAGAAGGGGTGGATGGTCAACGCCACGCCCCGGCCGCTTTACCCCCGGAAAAGACATGTATCCATTGCATAGGAGGCTGGGTGGGCTCCAGGGCCGGTCTGAAAAGGTGCGAAAAACCTCTCCCCCACCGGAATTCGATCCCCGTACCGACCAGCACGTAGCGAGTCGCTATACAGACTGAGCTAACATGGCTTATGATGTCGGTACTTCCCGATTAAATGCAAGTTTGAATTCGAAAGAATTTTCGTCGAATGTAGGAGTAGGAGACAGTGCAACAGCAGATATGAAAGACGTTACGACAACTTCCTCACCCCTGTTCCCATGCATATAACACTTGTCGCACCAAAACCTTTGTGTACCAGACCGGATGGTTACAGGATTGTCCGGACCGGACATGGCAGAGACAAGGACGGCAGATGTCGGTGTGTCCGTTGATGCTAAGCAACCCAGGCAGCGCAGTCACGAACGACGCTAATACAGCATTAGAGCGTTTCAGTTAACGATTTATGTACTGCTTTACGAATATGATCGATTCTAACAGCACGACTTCCATAAACACCATGTGTGAGCGCTGCCAGCAGAATCTTACAATTTGTTGCGAAATGAAAATAATTCTGAATTCATACAAGGGATTAGTCATCCCACGCCGAGTTTTTGTTGGCCAGAAGAAGCCATATTGTTTCTCGCATCCACGGGAATTAGACGTAATATTCGTAGGTGTTTGGAAAATAAGACGTAATAAATGCCGATCCCAGTGGCCGCGAGGCGTAAAGCCATTTTTTAGTAAGCAGTTCTCTTGAATTACATTTAATTATTAATATTTCATGAAGTTGAGTGACGAAGTTAACACTCTAATTTTTGTACTCTCCTGTTGCTTCTCTTTCAACGCTCCTACACCTTTATCCACTTACGAACATTAAAACTGGCCACTCCTTATAGCCGCGAAAAGCGCCTATTTCCAAATTAATATCCGTCTGGCTGCCCGTTTTCCCGCATATATCAGCGCAGCTACCACTGAACGGATTTCAGCAAAATTGACGTGTGGGAATTTATTATTATTATTATTATTTACTACTGCAATTGGGGGTACCGCGGTGGCACAGTGGTTAAGGTGCTGTGCTACAAATCGGAAGTTCGCTGGTTCGATCCCAGCTGGTGTCAGTGGATTTTTTAGTGACATAAAATCCTTTCGATCGCACTATGGCCGCGAGATCGACTCAGCCTCTAACAGAAATGAGTACCAGGAGTATTTCCTGGGGGTAAAAGCGGCCGGTGCATATGGCTGATAACCTTACCACCATCCTGTGCCGTTGTCACGAAATCTGGGAACCTTAACTTCCTGGAACCCTCTGGGCTCCTCCGGGTCTGTAACGGGACTGCTTTACCTTATTACTAATGCAATTGAGTTTTCACTCAGTGGCAGTAGTCCTTACACTAGTAACAAATAAGAATAAATATACATAAACGAAACAATACAAAAAAACGGTAAATATAATTACACATATTACCAAAACACCCACACAATTTTCAAAACATCCACACATTACAAAACCCACAATTTCATGAAAGTCTGTCGAGGAACTCGCAGATTTGATTAAAATTGGCCAAAAACGTCGTCAGTTGTACACGAAGACCAAAGTAAATTTAGTGGTTGCCGGCGACGTAAATTCTCCATAAAAGCATTCTTGTTCTACACCCGATACTTGCACTGTGTGGAGAATGACGCGTAGCTCAGCAGCACACAGCAAGCAGTTATGCTCATTTATTGCAACAAGCTGTAGTCAACGCTAGTGTTACATTACCTGTTCGTTGAGTAACTTGTCATTCAAACGGCTACGTAGTTTCATTAAAGTTCGTTATTTTCGTCAGCCACTGCAGACGTGAACAAATGTAGCACGATATTCATCTCTCTCGTAATGACACGGTCCATACTGCATGCTGTCCTTCCAACATACAACAGGATAAGAGGCAGGCAAATGTGATAATTGAGAAGTTTAGTTTGTGTTCATTAGAAAATGGTATTAATTCAATGTGCGGAAACAAACCAATCAGAAACACCAAATTTACGGAACGATATACAGAATTTCCGATTCTGGTGGCCGCGCGGTTTAAGGCGTGGGTCTGTGTCCGCTCGCTTGTTGGAATTGTGAGTTCGAATCCCTCGTGGGGGCATGGATGTCTGTCTGTTTTGACTGTTGTGTGTTGTCAGGTAGTGGTCTTTGCGTCGGGTTAATCATTTGTCCAGAGGAGTCCTACCGACTGTGGTGCGACTGAGTGTGATCGCGAAGCCCCGTAAGGGGACGCCATGACCTGGATACGGGTCGGAGAGCCACAGAAAAAAAATTGAAAGTATCAAAACAAATGGGTCGTACACGGAGAGAGAGTGAGGGAGCAGGTTTGTAAAGAAGCTTTACACTTGCACTCCGAACGCAAACGTTAAGCAGGTAGGACCATAAACAGGATGGCTTGGTTGTGTTATTAATTGTGAATTGTCTTGCCTTGTCTTGAGAAGTTAAGATACAATTATAAATCCTCTAAGTTCATCTAGATGATTATAACAGTTTTTTATGTCATGACTAAGTCTACCGTCATGAATATCATTTATTAATTAATTTCAGGTAGGATAACAGCTTTCTTCTTCTTTTTCTAATTTACTAATGTAAAGAATCAATTCACAACACTTCATCTTTTACAAACACAAAAGCATAAGGCACAGAAGAGATAAAACACTCGAAGAAAAGAAAGAAGGAAATTAAGGAGGAAAGAATAAAAGGAAAAGGAAAATACAGTTTAGAAAAATTCTAAATTACTGATTCTATTTGTCGCTGTAATATTTTTGCCTTACAAAATTCAGTTTTATGCTGCTTTTTCAATTTTAGATTGGGGTTCTTTCAGCACTCAAAAGCTTAGCAGTGCCATCAACTTTCACATCTCAGCCCACGTTCGGCCCACACACACTGTATTTCCGATTCTCGTGCCATTCCCACCGCCAAGTGAGATCACTTCCCTGCACAGACTTAATCGACTGGTTTTTGAAAAGGAGACTTGATGTGTTGGCCGCGTCGTATGGACCTTCGGCCTTCACATAGTTAACATAACTACACAAGGACAAATTACTCCCGCCAAGATTAAAATTAGAGATGCTATTTAGTTAGATACTATGGAAAATAACCAATTCGCCAATCACAAATTCCTTGAAGAGCACAGATTACTTCCATGACAAAGTGGCAAATCAAAGACTACACGACCATGCTTCTTAGCTAAGTTTCTTGTGGTAAAGTAATACACTTTAGCTTGCTACGTTTGACATGCAGCAAGCTAAGTGTCATATTACCACCAGAGGAAGTCCTTCCACCTGTGAATGATGGATCACAGGTAATTTGGTAGACATATCGCACGTTTTTATTACCGAGTCTCACACACGTACATAGGTTTACAAAGAACACGAAGTACTTCGTTTTGAACGACATAAGAAGACGAAGCCGATCCCAGTGGCCGCGCTCTCTAATGCGTGGGTCTACGGTCCGTCGCTTCCTGGGATTGCAGGTTCGAATCCCGACTGGGGTAGGGATGTCTATCTCTTGTGAGTGTTGTGTGTTGTTAGGTAGAGGCCTCTGTGACGGGCTGATCACTCGTCCAGAGGAGTCCTACCGAGTGTGGTGTGTGTGAGTGTGATCGTGAAACCTCGGTAGTGAGAAGGTTATAGCCCAGAGGGGGCTGTTGAGCCATGGGGGAAAAATCCAGTTATTATTACAAGGCACAGGTCATGTTGTCACAGAGCGTGAGGCTAAAGGAGGCCGAACAAGGAGATCGGACCTGGAAAGCCAGATATACCTACTGTTACGTGAGAAAGTTTTTTCGGAAAATATTTTAAAAGCAAGAAAATAAAAGGGAGAAACAGGCAGGAAATAAAAGAAGGAAGGAATTATGGGGAAAATAAAGGAAAAACAAGGGTGCTTGCTTGAGATGAATTCCAAATTCTGTCTATGCTACTCAGTTAAAACTTCGTGTATAAACATTACCTCCACTTATCTTGGTTTCTTTCGTCTTTCAAGTGATCAGTGAAAAATTCCTCCTAAATTACTAATTACTTGCGATTGCAGTCTGCTCTAGCCAATTGAGTTCCCAGTACAAGCAAGATATTTCGTCTTCTCCAAAATGTCCAGTCCAGCTCTGGGAACCAACAGCCAAAACGGGAAGCTGGTCACTCACCTAAACCCGATGCCGACGTCAAGAATGCAAGAGGCTACACCTCCATTCCCTCATACAACTTCAAGGCGTGCACCGTAACATTCATGTTTCTTCCTTTACCTTTTAACAACAGCAACTGTGTGCTAGCACTGTGATAAATAACACAAGATGTTTTCTTTACAGACAAAACAACATAAAGTTGATAATGGAATGTTCTTGTAGAAAGAGCACAAAATCTTGCAGCAAGTTGAGTTAAGATAGAGAATGTCTACGCGATTTTACTTGACAGTCAGTTCTGTAGTTCATTTCCTCTGAAATCTGATTCTGCGGAACATTTCTCAGCTTCAGTCTGTAATTCATCGAATTGTAGATCTGTTTCTGACTATAATACGGAGCCCATCCAAGCAGACTAGGCGTAGTTTAAACTTCTCCATATTTGTCGCAGAGTGAACAAGCTTAACGCCGGCAGCCAGCTGGTGCCACATCACAAGCAGTTCACCTATAAAAATGGGGCTTTGCCACGAAGTTATGGATGACAGTACAGATGTTGTCAGTTACAGCACTGAACAGATCACCAACTGTTCCCTTGGCTGTTTGTTTCACTTATCTTGCCAATTTCAGAATAACGCTTATGTGATGAACACATTAGAAAACTGATATTCAACTTTCTCAAGCATTTAACACGATACTGGAAGCTGCTGCTACTACTACTACTACTACTACTACTACTACTACTACCACTAACTACTACTACTAAACACTAACTACTACTACTACTACTACTACTATTACTACTACTAACTATTACTAACAACTAACTACAACTACTTCTACTACTAACCACTAACTACTACTACTAACAACTAACTATAACTACTACTACTACTACTACTACTACTACTACTACTACTACTATTTTGTGCATATACACCTTATTTAAACGGGATATCACCTCATGTGACCAATATACTCTATGCCTTTTGCATAATCCCATTGCTTTATTTATTTGTTTATTTTATTTATTTAGGCTTCAATTACAGTGCAATTAGTACCTAAGATTAAACAGGATCAAATGGCTCGATGATTGCTTATAAGCTACAAAGAATTTTGAACAAAGCGGGGTAGGCCTAATTCAGGTACAATCTTAGAAATCGCGTCGAGGTGCTGACGTCAACCACGAAAACCTCGTCATGATAGACACTGTATCAATCAGGATTCGAACCGGACACCTCACGAAGGTATACAAGAAACGTGCGTCACTTGCCCTAACTTGCTCGATAAGCCACTGCCATTAAGCTTCCTACGAGGGCAGAGGTACGCGGAAAAGCTCAGGAATAATACGATTTTCCATTAACAAATACAGGCTTAACGCTAAAATGGTGAAAGCCACAAATAACTTTCATAAAATATATATTATATTATCGTTATGGAACTATCTAAACCCTTTAAAACCAAAATATCCAGAAGGTATGAATTTAGCCATAAAACTACGCGTCTCTGAAGCCATGTGCTTAAGGTATTATGATTGTTCATTAGATAAGAGAGCTTAAATATCACAGATACAAAAAATAACAACATAATAGTTAGACCTAACAAGAGTAGGCTGCAGAAAAGGACCACATGCTTTTTCACGGATGATAATGCACCATACAAAGGCTTGTTTCTATAAGCTGTTACTATTTTTGGTACAGACTTTAGCTTGTGAAAGTATGAAATTCTGACTACCCACGGTTTATGTATAAACATTACAATGGCTTACTGCATTAACGTTATCCCTTCTCCCGCCCCCTCCCCAACCTCTCCGCTCCTTACTCCCTCACTTGAACGGACAGTAACAATGTGAGGCAACAATTACCATACAGAACAACACCACCCACACAAACGCATGTCAGGAACACAGGCATACAATTGCGTACCTCGGTGCAAAAAGGACTTACTTGCTACAAATTATACACTACAGCGTCTGGACTTCAGAGAATAGGCAATGGAGAGGTTAGTATTGCCGCAATACTACGTTCACTTATTCCGAAGGTACCTGGTTTGTCGATCCGGATATCGTTTATTCTGCTTGTCGTCTTTCTTATTTACTCCACCCGAATGCCATCATAGCTTCCACGCATACACCGCCTTACGGTCATAGACAGTCAGTTTCATCATTGGGTTCAAAAAACAAACATAGTCATTGAAAAGTTCAAGGAACAATTTGTATCTAGCCAGAGTAATGAGTAGGGTTACTTCGCGTTCCCTGTTACAGATTATTTTCACTCTGTTCCTGAAACTTCTGACTGCGTGCAATATACGATCCTTCATTTGTAAGCGCCCCTTACATTGACTTGATAAAGTAACAAGGCAGGCAATGTACGTATAACGTAATATTGATGGGCGTTCGTGCAACCATTTTTGCAATGCGCATGCGCCATATTGTCATCTGTTGTCCGCCCGGTTCGACAATATTTTTCCACATTATCACATAAAGGTTACAATTTTCGAAAAAAAAATTGTTGAATATAGAATGTGTGTTTTAATTTTCGCTACAAAGTTTGTCTGAAGGATTTCCCATTATATGAAGAACTGAGCTAGATATGATCAAAAAATTATGTTGGTCTTTATGTAAAGTGCCAGTCATTCTTGTCACATTTCAATGAAAGTGGAAATTTCTCGGAAGGTTTTCGAAAAATAATAAAAAATATCTAATTTCATGAAAATCAGTCCATTGGTAGCAGATTTATTTCAAGCCGTCGAACAGATGTGACCAAGCTACTAGTGGCTTGTCACTAATTTGCGAACAACCGAAAACATTTTACGTATTTAGGATTTTGGGGTAACCTGAATTTGTACACAGATTTGCGTGTGTAATGATATGACGTTATTTTAAGTAGCCTCAGTCGTTTCGGTGAAACTTCCAGCTTCCATTTTCTACATTGTAAAGTCTTCTCTCTCACAATAAATTACTATAAAAGCTTACAATGTTTTGTAGACATTTGCTGTCACAGTACGTTACAGTACAAAATTCTGACGTGTTCTAACGCTGTGCGTCAATGACGAAACATTCGGGAGTTTCGAACTACCGCCTTCATGAGATGTTTTCGACTTTCGTAGCGGTGCAGCTGATGTCTTGTTTCTCTTGGGACACGGTGCCGCATTTCTAGGTGACGTGTGCCAGACGTGTCAAGACAGTGCAGCTGTCTCATCTTCAAAGGTCGAAGGCTCAATAAACAGAGACAAAGTAGAAACGTTCCTTATAGATGAGACGACCACGCTGTTTCGAAACGTCGGGTACCAAACAGATATAGGTAAATAAAGGTAAAGCGATCCCGTTACAGGCCCGGTGTGGTCCAGAGGGTGTGTAGAGGTATGACCGCGGCACTAGAAGGGGGTGAGTGGTCAGCAGCACGCCCCGGCCGCACTTTACCCCCAGGAAAGACACGGTACCCACTGTACAGGAGGCTGGGTGGGTCTGGACGGGCAGAAAATCTCGTCCCCACCGGGATTGGATCCCGGACCGTCCAGCCCGTAGCTCAGTCGCTATACCGACTGAGCTACCTGGCCCACAGATATCAGTAAATAGTCCTTCGTAAGTAGGACAATTAAACTGTGGTACTTGCCAGCAGAGGCACAAGCGACTTTCCCCTGTAAATCGCATATTCTGAGAAACAGGATTAGGAAAGTAACTACAAAGGAGGAAAAATTAAGGGTTCTTTGAGGGTGGTGACGAAACATCCTAAAGTGCAGCGAAGTGAAAAATTGGGAGTGAAATGTAGTGAGATGAAATGATGTGATGATCTTGGGTGAAAGTGTGTATTTTCATTGATTTATTGCTATGTAGCTGTTTGTAGGTTACGTACAGTACGTTGCTTCATTTTTATTTGCTTCTCTGTGATGTTTTCTAATTACTCGACATGTGTTTTTTTAATATTCTTTTTATATTTGTTTTTTGTTTTCTATTTTGTGTGTTCTGTGTTTTGTATTGTCTTTGTACTGTTTTGTTTATTGTTTCTCCTTTTGTGCTGTCGATTTCCTCTTTTTGTACCAGTCTACCGACTACTGCCACCGGGTGGAAACCCAATTTCAGTAAATAAATAAATAAATAAATATATATATATATATATATGACACCAAACAGCCAGTAACTCAGCTATTTATTCCAGACGAATAGGTTCTCAACTGCTTTCATCTTACAGTGTGTGAATTCATCTAACTTAATGAACTATAAATCAAATGAAAGCAAAATTCAGACATCTCAGAGCAACCTACTGCATCCACCTTCAACAGTATGTATTAGAGGTGTCCAAGCTTTTGTTGCAAAGGCCACAGCACTTATCCTGCGGTTGGTTCGCTTGTGTAAAAATCACAATGAGTGGTACATCTCACCGCTTGAAGTACTGCATAGCTTTTGTAGTATATAGGTTCATAATTTGCAAATGTGGCCGCGGGCTGCATAACACACCATGGACAGACACGCGTGACCCACGGACCGGGGCTTTGGAACCCCAGCAATATGGACAATATTCTGTACATCAAATGATGTCTCAGCACAAGAGGCTTCAGACGATTCTGAGGAGGTTTCATTATGACACATTCAATACGTTATGCAGTGCTCCAAAGAATGCGTGGCACCTTACCTCCAGTTTACGTGTAAGCTGAATCTGATGTTTATTGGACCGTGCATAATTGTGATAAATGAAGAATAAAAAACCAACTAGATGCCACTTGTTATTTTATTGTACTTCTTATAGGCTGAAAATGTTTCAGGCATTATTATGCCCATCATCAGGAATTCGCGACTGTGATGTTGATTACCACACTGGTCGTTTCGTTCTTGGTTTGCTGTAGGTTGGAGGTTGGGTGCAGTTAAGCTGGAGTGGTGTCCGGGTTGCAGGCTGAAGCTTGAGCCTGCAACCCGGACACCACTCCAGCTTAACTGCACCTAACCTCCAACCTACAGCAAACCAAGAACGAAACGACCAATGTGATAATCAACATCACAGTCGCGAGCTCCTGATGATGGGCATAATAATGCCCGAAACATGTTGAGCCTATAAGAAGTACAATAAAATAACAAGTGGCATCTAGTTGGTTTGTATTCATCCGTGTAAGCTATTATGATGAGGTGCTTATATAGATATACACAGAAAACTTTAGTAACCCACACATTCATAAACTTTGCAGAGACAAGGTACATAAAGGGACGAAGGGATGTGGGTGGTTCTGCGACTACACACGTTCTTAACGGCAGCCCTTCGAAAAAAAAAAAGATATGAATACCACATCTGAGGTCATACGGTAGTGATGAAGGAGATTAATGCCTTCTCAGATGTGATGCTGTGTATTCGGGAAACTACAGCCCCCATCTTCAGGGTTTAACTCTCCTACTCTATAGACGAAGAAATTTGGGTCTTTTAAAACGTTGTAACATTTGTACCAGACTACAGTCGGTTACATTCCAGGACAGAGCATTCTTGACGTTCATAAATACCAAACGCGCGGAACTAAAGTCAAATTGGCGGCGACGAGAAACTAATATTATTAGCTGGAACTTTCCACTGAAAGTTAATCTGTCTGGTGTTTTGTTTGTGTCACATTGTCTTTCTCTCTTTCAGCGTAGGAAGTTTTCAAAATATCCCGCGATTATTACTGGTTGAAATATCATGCTCTCCTATTTGACACAAACAACCAAGCGTAAACATTTGTCGCTATACAACTCGTGTTCTCTTCACCTCCCTCTGACTAAAATTTCGTGTCTGAATTAAGTATCAAATTTTCTGTATCTTTATTTTAAGTTGTTATATCTTTCCTTTAAGTTGTTATATTTTCGATATCTTTCCTTCAAGTTGTTATATATTTCCTTTAAGTTGTTATACCTTTCCTTTAAATTGTTATATTTTCTATATCTTTCCTTTAAGTTGTAATATCTTTCTTTTAAGTTGTTATATCTTTCCTTTAAGTTGTTATATCTTTCTTTAAGTTATTATATTTTCTATATGTTTCCTTTAAGTTGTTATATCTTTCCTTTAAGTTGTTATATTTTCTATATCTTTCCTTTAAGTTGTTATATTTCAGTTTAACGCCTTCCTCATTAAATAACAAAAGTTTTTCTCCTTACCCTAATCCTGAAGTGAACATAATGTAAAAAAAAATCACAGACAAAGAATGGGGTTTGAATTTACAACATCTATCTCGGTGTTCAACAAAACAACTGACAGAATAGAAAAGATTATAAAAATCTTTCACCGTTCGGTTTCATGCTAGGCCATTTCTTCCTTGTACTCATTTTCGTTTACCGTTCCCTCATTTTAACACAAGAAAAAAGGCAAAGTGAAAAGGAAATTGTAGAACAATAATAATTATTAAAAAGAGAGGCGTCCTGACGTCACGGAACGGAAATGAAGCAAAAGGAGTAAAGCGCTTCTCCAATTTCCGCTTCAGACTGGTAGCGAGAAGTTGGTGAGAATCGACTCCAGCGTGTTTTAAAAATGTCCTGCTATTTGCACTCTTTTAACATTCCAGTAAGCAGAAGGTCTTAGGTAGGTACAAATAGATACGCTTTTTGAGTGATGGACGAACATCATATTCACACACTTTGCCTTCCGCGACAAACCAAACCTTTAAGTTTCAACAGTACCGACACTCTACCATGCTTCTAAGCTGTTTACTGTAGTAGATAAAGGATTACGCGTTCTCGTTTAAAATCAAATAGTTGTGCTGATGTCTATGTTAGGCTAAAAGAAATTTTCGGTATTCCTCACTGATAGAACAAAGGATCTATAAATGCACTGAGAAACCATAATCATACGGTTCGTCATCCCCGTTGTGTTCATAAATAAACTAGATTGGAGTGAATGTACTTGTCTAACACAACTATATGACGGTAGAAATATGTATAGAATTTATTACATAAAGAACCACATGTTTCGGCACTTGACAATGACCATTTCAAGTTGAGAAATGGAAAAAATTAGTAAGCAGCTATACTCGACTTATGTGGATTGTATACAGTGGGGAGGTAAGAGGTGAGGCGGGCACGAGTGCCCACCTCACCTCTTACCTCCCTCATACAACCAACAAAAGTCGAGTATAGCTGCTTACTAATTTTTTTCATTTCTCAACCTCAAGATGGCCAATGTCAAGTGCCGAAACATGTGGTTATTCTTTATGTAATAAATTCTATACATATATCTACCATCGTATAATTGTGTTAGACAGGTACATACACTCCAATCTAGCACTGAGAAACAGTAGTACTTACTTACTTACTTACTTACTTACTCCACGGTGCAGAGTCTTTCTTGAGAAGCTAACTGGTTTGCAGCTAGTCAGGAAATTCACCGCATTTCACGGAACCTGAAGCTTCATTACCGCACTCACAAGCGTCCGCCACCTGTCTCTATCCTGGGGCAGCCCAATCCAATCCATATACCCACATCCCACCTCCTGGAGATCCATCCTAATATTACCCACCCATCTACGTCTAGGTCTCCCCAGTGGTCTCTTTCCCTCCTGTTTCCCCACCAAGACCTTATACACACCCTCTCCTCACTCATACGCGCCACACGCCCAGACCATCTCATTCTTCTCGATTTTATCACCCGCACAATGTTGGGTGAGGAGTGCAAATCATTTAGCTCCTCGTTATGCATTCTCCTCCATTCCCCCGTTACCTCGTCCCTCCTAGGTCCAAATATTCTCCTCAACACCATGTTCTCAAAAACACTCAGCTTCCTTTCCTCCCGCAATGTCAGCGACCAAGTTTCACACCCATACAAAACAACAGGCAAAATTATAGTTCTATATATACATATCTTGACTTTAAATTTTTGGATAGCAACCTGGAAGACAAAAGGTTCTGCACCGAATGATAGCAAGTATTTCCTGACCTCAATCTGCTCTTAATTTCTTCCGCAATAGAATTTTGATTTGTTAAAGTTGTTCCCAAATATTTAAACTCTTCCAGCCTCTCGAAGGTATTATTATCAATCCTCACACTGTGAATTCGTCCTGCATTCTGATCTGGAGACATGACCACGTACTTAGTTTTATCAGCACTTACTTCCAGTCCAATCTCCCTAGTAGCAGCTACTAAAGCTTCTGCATTTTCCTTTAGAGTATGTATGCTTCCTCCCAGTATATTAAAATCATCGGCATAAACCAGAAACTGATGTGTACCACTTAGTTTCATGCCATCCTGGTTTACCTGAACCCTCCTAATGGCGTACTCTAAAGCAAAGTTAAAAAGCATTGGTGATAGAGCGTCTCCTTGTTTCAAACCATTCCTAATGGGGAACTTGTCAGACACATTCTTGCCTACCCGGACTCTGCTATATGTTTCAGTCAGACTCATCTTTATTAACCTTTCAAGTTTCCTAGGGATATCAAACTCAATGAGAATCTTATATAAGACCTCCCTCCTAACTGAATCATAAGCTTTCCTGAAGCCTATAAAGAGCTTTTGAACTTCTTCATTATATTCCTATTTTTTCTCAAGTATTTGGCGAATGCAGAATACATGATCAATAGTCGACCTGTTGCGTCGAAAGCCACATTGATGATCCCCAATAATTTCCTTCGTATATGGAATTACCCTTCAGAGCAGGATGTTGGTTAAAATTTTGTAAGTGGTTGGCAAAACTGATGTGCCCCTATAATTATTACAATCTGTTTTGTCCCCCTTCTTATGAGTAGGTACTAAGATCGACTCCTTCCACTTTTCAGACAGTTTATCCTTCTTCCAAATAGAAGTAAAAAGTTTATGAATCTCGAGAAACAGTAGTTCCTTCTAATATATCCCTCACAATCGGCCGTTGTATTGAATGTTACTGTGTGTTTTCTTCAGACCGTCTCCATTCTCCTCCGTCCAAATGAATTGGATACAGGGAGCAGCTTGAACGGAAAGTAAAACATTGCTGAAATCCGCGACCAAGGAAACCTATTAGTGTGGCTTACAGGTCAGTGTGTTTGGACCGATCAATTCATTCTACTCAGAAGCAACTCGTCTGACAACTTGGTCCTACAAAGACAGACGGATTATGGAGTGAAATTGAAATCTTAGGAGGTAGCCATGTTGCGAGGTACGTGGTTGTTGCAGAAAGCCACTTAACTATCCTCACAGAGCTTCATCTCAGATGGGAATTACACTCTGTTTTGTGCGGCTTACTACGAACACAACTGGTATCTGTTGTAACTTTATTCCTAGTAGCGGGTTCTTGGAAGTGTTCATGGTGCTGCTACAGACCCACAACATTGCTTATATAACCCACTTTCAGGTAAAAAGAAGGTAGATCAGTCCCGTTACAGGCCCGAGGTGCCCAGAGGGTTTCAGGAAGTTAAAGTTCCCAGATTACGTGACAATGACCCAGAATGGTGGTAAGGTTGTCAGCCTTACGCACCGGCCGCATTTACCCCCAGAAAATACTCCTGGTACTCATTTCTGTTAGACTGAGTCGACCGCAGTGCCATAGTGCGATCGGAAGGATTATGTCAATGGAAAATTCCAATGACACCATCTGGAATCGAACCAGAGACCTTCCGATTTGTAGCACAGCACCTTAACCACTGTGCTAGCGCGGCCCCCTTACTGTCAGATAGGTTTCGAAAAATAATCGTAGATTTCCTTAAGTCTTTTCATGTCTGTCCCCACGCAAAATCCAGGTACGTGACAGATATCAATGTAGAAAATAACCGCACTTTGCTTTCATGAAGAAAATGTTTCATTTTATTGCATTTAAATTTGTAATAGACAACCGACATATATTTTCACCCACTGATTCTCCTTTACAGGATGGCACCCGAGAAAGTAGTCCGGTCTTATTGTCAATAGCAATAACAAATTTGTTTGTAATAAAAGAACAACTGCAGTACATTTGAGAAGTTATTTTCATCGTATTAAAGACTGTCAGCCCCGGGCATCACAGCTGCCCGAGGGGCTGCTGTGATCACGTGACTACCCTTGCTGCTGCTAAATACTGTGGCGGCGCCCCACATCCATTCGCGACGCTACACTATCGTGCGCCGCTCTGTATCAAAAGGTCGCAAAGCTTATGATCAAAGTCATGCAAGGCGCAGACTGCAACTTGCATCAAAATTAAATACAGCCAAACAACATAAAAAATTCTTGTCTTTTACAAGACAACACGTGACACTGGTGTTATTATACATAGGTCGTTCTTAAGCCGGATTCCAGGTTTGATGGAAATAAATTCGAGGAAGCAGCATCTGATGATTTGGTTTACACAACTCATGGGAAATATCAAAGTATCCTAGATGCACTTTTAGAATATCATAAATGTGTTGACGACGGAGCAAATTGCTTTATCCTTATAAAAGACGCTCTTCCACCCTATTCAGGAAAGATGTGAACTGCATTATGATCTCTTTATACAGGCTGGTTCAGGCTTGACAATTTCATTATAAAACTCCAGACCAACGACTGTGATTACACAAAGTGCACCAAATTTTATGTAATATAATAGGAATTCAAGAAAAACACACAAATTACTGGATCTACAAAAAAAGGTGTGTTTATTTCGGGAACATGTTTTCTTAAACTTTCATTATTTCACTGTTAAAGCTGTGAAAGTGGAAAGTACTGAAGTCTTCTGCTGCAATATAAGAAGCGGCACTCTTCTCCTAACGAGCAGAATACTGGGGTCAGTAGCAAAACTCTGCGATGAGATTTAAAATGCTATTTGTCTCAGTAATTAACCAACTTGATGCACAAACTTTTTGTTTTACAATAAGTTTATTTCATGCCTCTACATGTTTCGAGTACATGTGTTCATCATCAGGGGGTCAAAATTGCATTACACAGCCTCTTGTATCATCACACCTACAGGTGAAATAAACTTATTGTAAAACAAAAAGTTTGTGCATCAAGTTGGTTAATTACTGAGATAAATATACTGAGATGCACGGTCAGCAAAATTTCAAAGTTTAAAATGCTGTGTCTCTCTGTATGTTTAATGTGAAGTGTGTTCCCGATGTTTCTGCGAAATTATTCTACAATGAGCAGAAGAAATTCTAATCTCCTTTTAAGCATTAAATATTCGAAAAGTGTTATTTAATAAAATTACTGAAGTAATACTGTCAAGTTCTACATTTTTATTCCAAGAAATGATAAATGTTCCATGTTGCGTTCATTTCTTCACAACTATCAAACAACTTAAATGTCACTGATAATGTTCACCATCCAGTGTAAAAATAAGGCAGCACACCTCGAGATATGTACTGGACACACAATTCGTGCAATGGAACTGGGCTGAGAGAAGATGATAATTTCATAATAATGTATTCTATCTCTGGAGAATGTGGAATATTTCAAATATTTAGGTAGCATTGGTAACATATATGAAGCAAGATGTACACGTGAAATTAAATCCAGGATTTTCATGGTAAAAGAAGCCTTTATCAAAAAGAATACTCTTTTCACCAGCAAATTGGACTTAAATATAAGGCAGAAACTGGTAATGTGCTACGGTTGGAGTATACGGTGCTGAAACTTGGACGCTTCGAAAGTAGATCAGAAATACCTGGAAAGTTTTGAAATGTGGTGCTGGGGAAGGATGGGGATCATTTGGAGCGAACGTGTAAACAACGAAGAAGTATCACATACAGTCAAGGAGGGCAGCAATACGATACGCACAATATACAGAGGGAACGTTAAGTGGATTGGTCACACCGTGCTTAGGAACTGCCTTCTAAACACGTTAGTGAAGGAAAGATAGACGAAATGATAAAAGTGACAGGAAGACGAGAAAGAAGACGTAAACAGCTACTGAATGACCTTGAGGAGAAGATAGGATACTGGAAATTGTACGAGGAAGCACTAGATCGCACTCTGTGGATAACTCGCTTTGGAAGGTGTTATGGATCTCTCGTGAGAGAGACTACAGAATAAATGAATGAACGAGTGAATTCCATATCTAATTCTTATAATAAAACCAAGAGTTGCACTAATTTCTCATATTTATTTTTGGAATAAAACTCTACATATTTCGGGCAGGATCTCTGTCCATCATCAGGAGTCCAGCATTGCACACACAGCAATAGGTATATGTCATACAGGTTCTGCTGTGTGTACGGTGCTGGACTCCTGATGATGGACAGAGGAACTGCCCGAAACATGAAGAGTTCTGTAATATGTTTTCTTTAGGGTAATTCCCCGGCGTCACAGTGCTAATAGCCGACGTTTCGGAATCCTCTATCAGTTCCATCTTCATAGGCAGGTGGATGAAGTACTTCATACTTCAAACTTCATCCACCTGCCTATGAAGATGGAACTGATAGAGGGTTCCGAAACGTCGGCTATTAGCACTGTGACGCCGGGGAATTACCCAAAAGAAAACATATTACATACAGAACACGGCGAAAGCTTAAAATGAAAAGTTCTATTCCTAAAATAAATTTGAGAAATTAGTGCATCTCGTTGGTTTTATTATAAGAATATATCACGATGCACGGTCCTCTGAATGTCAACACCGTATCTAATGCTTGTACTATTACATAATGATGAAGTCTGAAACTAGGAACCAGCATGGATTTTCTAACGAGTACCGCATAGAAATAAATGCCAGTAGAAAATAAAGTATTATATGAAGCACATATATTGCGTAAATGGTTATACAAGCACTGCTGAAGGCCACAACTTGAAACAACGCGTCTGAAACGGAACGCAGGCTTGCGTGTGCTTCAGTTCAAATGCCTGAATTTAGTAAATTAAAAGGTTCACGGACAAAAATGTTTCCTAGAAAGATGGCTCAAGCAGAACGCCTTTCGCTTGTATTTGGAAGACGTCCGGTTCGACACTCTGCCGACAAAATCGATCATAAGTGTTTCTTTTTCCGTTTCTTCAGTGTGTCGGGGAAGTGACTCAAATTAAGTCACTTCCACTTCTTTTGCACTCCTCCGAATTCATTATTCACAACTATCCAACTTTTCAACATATCCAGAAATGCTGATGTCATTAAATAAACCACAAACAAGACAAATAGTGACATTATTTCATGTATATTACTCATATATCGCATGCGAGATTTGTCTTAAAAACTAACACAAACTGCTTCATCGACCTGAAAAATCGCATGCTGGAAATGTCTAATAATTCGTACACTTTCGAGTAGGATTCATTTATAAAATGGTGTAGAGTTACTGAATGTGGTCGAATGGCCGCTCTCAGAACTAGGTTTCTTTGTGTGACGAGAGGGTTATGGCGAATTCTGATGAGAAAATTCCAACCAACAGCCTTGCCCGTCGAACATCTTGTCAGATGGAGATGGACCTGCTGAATGGATGCAGTGTATGCATCACTGCAGACACACTAGACACTCTAGAAGCCGTATCTTTCCCGCAGAATTCCAGCTACCTGCCAACTTTAATCAAAAAAGTATTTCTTCTCTATCACCGCGTATCTGAACACCTTGTAACATTCCCATACTTATCTTCCGCCTTCATGAATTTTTAACTTTTATTTTTTCTTCTTTTCTCAATTCTACTTCTTTTATTTCATCTTTTCGCAACATTTACTGTTTACTTCAGTATTTTTTGTCTTCTCTCTTCCTTTAATTTTATTCTTCATTTATTATCTCAATTATATATATTTATGTTCCTCTTCTTCGTTCCTTTGTTCCTTTCTAATTCTCCCACCTCAATTTTGAACAGTGTATTCGTAAATTTCTCTCTCGCCTTATCGCTTTCTTTCTTTTGTTTTCTTTCTTTCTTTCCTCCCAATTCTATCAACTTGTGTTCTCTGTATGTGGCTTTCCAATATCTTACATTTGAGGCTCTTCCAGCCACCACTTATTAAGACAGCAGACTGCTAAATAGACAAAACTATAGACTTTAGTCCAAGAGACACCGACGCCCTGTATCCCATGTATTTTAAATAGAGTATTTATATAATCCAATGTTCAGTTGAAGGATGAATCAAAACTTACCAGTTTGACATAATCTTATCGCGCCAGACTTACATTCGGAAATTATTCGATTGTAATTGCGCAATTCTCTCCATTCTGAGATTTCCTGAAGTTTTACTTATGATTACTATTTGAACATCTTCAAATCAATTACGATCATTTTCTTACAAATACTTATTTTCTTCCCACTTATGACCATACTTTCACTACACTCGACACTGTAGAACTCCTGACTTTGTACCGGATGCTTGACATAATAGCATTCGAACGTTAATAATACCCCCCCCCTTTAATTTCAATATAACAAAACACAGTTTCGAGGTTCTTAGTAGGTCCAAGTTACGAAACACCGGACATATCAACAGCTGTACTCCTTCGTAATTCTCACCCCTTTCAAATAAACTCCAATGCGCCATTCTCACCTTATCGTTTGCAATTCATCATTCATAGTGAGATCTGTACTCACATTTCTGATTAGAAGCTCGACAACTTGTTTAATGAATCACAACACATCCCACAGGCCTGCATCCTGCGTAGGAACAGGTAGCCAACTTGAATGTAACTCGCCGTTTGCTCTTTCCCCTTATCGACAGAAGCTCTACACCTACATAAGAATTTAGTTCTGTTGATGTGTTCCTTAGCTCCTTTGATAAGTTAAGCAGGACGGTATGCGTACAGTAAATCAGAGAAATAAGTTATTTAGCTTTTACACAAATAGTTTAGTTTACCAACTATGTACCTGACTAATGCATTAAGTAGATACTAACAAGTTGAGATAACTACCTACGTAGGTAATTTGTTAGGTCAGTTACGCAATAAGACGTTCAGCGATTCAAACAGCGAACTGTGCTGAAGAACCAGCAGCACAATAATATTAACACTGCCTATCAGTTCAGTGAATTATCTCAGTTATATTAGACCAAAGGCAGTACCGGTACGTAAGTTTATCGGTATCCCTATACTTCTTAAAAGAACTTGCGTCTTTCTGACTCCCCTTTTCATGACTATCTCCTTGCCCGGTCCCTTCCTTCGTTACCGGGTCAGTTCCATCGGTTTCTGTATTCCTGTTATCGCCTGAGCTTTTCAACTTGCCTTGAATTCCACAGCCGCCCCTTCCTCTCCGTCTGAAATCTCCAGAGAGTTCACAATTATAGTATTGGACACCAAAATATGTTTTCTCTCCATAGTCAGTGATGCTTACCTTCTTCCAGACATTCGTATACAGTGCGATTCGCAAAAAGTGTAACGGATTCCAATAGTAAAACTTATGGCGAAAAATCGGTGCTGTCTTAAAATGAAAAGAAATAAATATGGAAGAAATGTGTACGTTTAAGACAGGTAAACCGAAAAGGCTAACATAACGGTCATGCTTGATCCTGTTGTCGGTAGGTATCCATTCGAAACTAAACTGAACAGCGGTTAGTCCTAACGAATAATTGAAGATACTCTCTTAGGCGAAAGCCTCGATAGTAAGCCTACTAGACAGCAGTGCATTACGGCCTGTTCATTAAGACCTGCCACTGCCGTTCCACGCTACTTAAACCGCATAACTGAAATAACTTCTTTAAACAAATTGACTGAAATCATTCGTTCGGATGCAAGCAGTTGCAATTAAACAAGACCGCAAATGACATACTTTATGGCACTGTAAACAAATTTTACGAACGCGTTCTGTACTTTCAAAAGGCCACAATTTTTACGTGCACGCGTAAATGTAATTTCTTTTATGCACGTAAGAAGAGTATGGCCTTACGTGCGAGGATATTAATAAACCTCTCACACGCTCAAGTGAATTGGGTGCTATTTGACTCTATGATTTTTTTATTTACCTTAATTAGCAATCAGAAAACATCACTACATTTTTTCCTCTGGGCTAATGCGCTGTCCCAGTTGGCGGTGGTCTAGGAGGCGTCCAGCGACGCTTCCTTAGTGTATCTCGTCAAATGTCCATCTTCGTTTTTAGCGCCTGTTGTTTGGGGGGGTGCATTAGTGGTTCCATGAGAGGGTTTGGGTGCGAGTCCAAGGCCGTGCGATGGGTAGCTGTCCGTTCCCGGAAAACCGTGTGGACGTACGGGATGTGTAGGTCGCAATGAAGGGTGTGATTGGAGAC
>Ga0123354_10003104_pt1 | contig 22701 bp, 31 predicted proteins | sample TergutLab28metaG_2_FD_97872 | JGI IMG/M metagenome (GOLD analysis project Ga0123354, IMG submission 97872) | Labiotermes labralis P4 segment gut microbial communities from Petit-Saut dam, French Guiana - Lab288 P4 | ecosystem: Host-associated > Arthropoda: Insects > Digestive system > Gut ... | reverse complement strand
TCTCCGAATAAGGAAAAAGATATAATCATCCCATAGATATGTGCAGTCAAGCGATTGTAGTCCAGCGGTTAGGACGGGAGCTTCCCAAGCTTCTGACCCGGGTTCGATTCCCGGCAATCGCACATCCTTGCTCAGCCAGCATCCTAAATTTCGAATTCAATTTTTTTTCGTATTTCATCTTTTTCCTTCTCCTTTACTTATCTTTTTGTAGGTCGTTCTCCCACGCGTCGATGACCTTTCGGACCACACGATCGTCGCGGGGCCGGGCGTATGCCGCCTCGGTCGTCCGTGATGATGTATGGCCGAGAATGATCGCTACCTCGTCCACCAAAAAACCCTCATCAATGAGATATTGGGCATAGGTGCGACGGGCCTTGCGGTAATCGTAACGGACGCCGATCTCTTCCTCCACGATGCGGCGGTCGACGCCGAGCGCATTGGTGGACAGATACGTCCCGTCTTTATTGGGGAAAATGAACTCGGAGTCCGAGTCCCGGATGGAGAGGTAAACGGTCATGATGTGTTTTATTTCCGGCCGGATCGGGACGGTCCTCGCCGTCCCGTATGTCCCCATGCCTTTCACGTGTTCCAAGAAAATGTACCTGAAATCCTTATCAAGATTCCTAACTTTGCTGTGTTGCAACTCCTGCGTGCGGAGCCCCGCACAGTATGCGAGCATTGACTCTGCTGTTGCCCTTATCACGCGGGGGTCGCCGCCCGGATACAGCCCATTCGCAAATTTTACAAGTTTATTGTATTCCGGCTTCTCCGTCACCGGGAGCCTCACTCTGCGTTTTTGGACAAACATGTACGGATACTGTTTGCGGGCGGTCTCCACACAATTATTGCCGCTGACATAGAGGCACAAATTCTTAAGAGAGCCCAGATCGTGATTGATGGACCCGTCCTTGAGGCCCTTTGCCCTTTGGGATAGGACATACTCTTTAATGTCTTCCGGCGTGAGCTTTCTCGGGTCGGTGGACGCGATCTTGCCCTTCTCCTCCAGGGCGATAAGCTGTTTCGCGATCTTCGGATAACGACGCTGCAGCTCTTTGTATGTGCCTTCGGAGTACACCCCGAAATAGGAGTTCATGAACTTGTTGACGGCCGCCATGAAAGGATATCTCGACATCACGACACCCTGGCCGAGACGTAGCGCAACAGGAAGCATCTGCCGCACATGTTGCATTTGTGGCTCGTGAAGCCCTTCAGGTCTGATGTTGGGAACGTTTTTACATCGGCCGATCCGCAACCGGTACAGCAAACGTCGGAGCTGCTCACACGCTACACCTCCGACCTTCACATTCGGCGGCCCCGAGACCGCTTCGCGTCGAGTTCTGCATCCTCTTGGCACACTCCCACATGTCTGGCGGGCACGAATGCGGACTTATCCTTTCTTCAACTTCGCACAAGGAACAGATGAAGATATCTCTTACATAGATGCTCAGAGGATTCATCACTATAGGATGCTGCATCGGGCCGCCGCAACGCGGACATGCGGCGTACTGCCCCGATTCCTGTTGGAGGGAGATTTTTTCGAAAAATGAAGAAATAGCAGAGACCATGAAACTACCTCGGTGATTCTGGGCGCGGAGGGGGAGAAGCATTTGAGGGGTAAGCACTAAGACCCCCTCCACATTTCAGATCAGGCTGGGCCCTTGTATGATGCCAGCTTTTCGCGAATCGCCATTCTGACGAAATCTGTCTTATTCGTCGCGTGCCCTTCTGTGACATACTTTTCGATATTTTCGATATCTTTCGGTGGTAACCGAATACCCATTATTATTGAGTTGCCCATAAGGTAACAATCAGTTAACGAATATTTAACGATATCTGATAAGTTCACAATTCTATCACATATATCAATAAAGTGTACTGCATATGTCAACTCATGGGAAAGAACAGAGAAGGAACCCAAGTGCTTGCGGTAAGGGTCCCCGACGGGCTCATGCAGAAGATGCAGGATGATATCGATACATACCGTGAGCACCGGACCAAATCCGAGTTTGCTCTTGATGCCATCCGATTTTATCTTGACTACCGTATCAATCAGAGAGCCGAGGCCAGTAAGGTAAAAACTGAAATTACCATGAGCACCGATGATATCACATCTGAGGACATCATAGAATACCTCAAGAGAAATCCTGATCCTCGACGCAAAAAATGATGGACATTTTCGTCACCACATCCTTGAGTATCTGAACAATTTGTTCTCTTTCTTCGTCGGATACTTCGTTTTCGATGGTAAACTTAATCTTAATTGCCATTCCGGCCCCCCTATATATTCTAACTGTCAAAAACATAAAAAGGTTTGTCTATCGTGTGATACACATACGTCTGACATTCCAATATATCTAATGTGTTTGATATCATCTCGTGCGCAAAGTGCTTAAGACCGTCCAGCTTGGTTTTCGTGCTCCAGAAGAGTTAGCGCGCAGGCTTGATGAAGAGCGCAAAAAAGACGGTGTCTCGATCTCGGACTTTATGACGGATGCTCTCATGCACTACATCAACTACCGGGTGGATCAGAGAATAGCTTTGTGGGAAATGTCAAAAGAGAAACAACAGCAGGACGAGGATCAATCCCGGAAATAAGGAAAAAAGAAAGTTGTTTAGAAAAACGGTTCTCTTGACGGGTCTGCTGTCTCCATGACGATGGGGGAGTAACCCATCAAGATATCATCCAACTTTTTTCCTCTGAGTTTCTGCACGGCCGACCTACGGAGATCGTACACGGTTTGTTTCTTTATCCCCAGAGCCTCTGCGAGCTGTTCTGCCTTCTCATTTCTGACAGATGCCATAAAGACACGCGCTTCTTTGTATGTTAGGCCGGCGTTCTCCTGTAATAACCATATCGCCATTCCGTACCTGATCTGATATATTTCGTCGGTAGACACTGATGGATTTCCGAGGTGCAGTTGCGTTCTTTGAATCATCATTTGTGTATCATTTCAATAGTATATATTATTTTTTAATAGATTTTAGTCTTTCATACGATTGTAATGCCGTTTGGCCATTGACACTCTTTTTAGATATGTTCGTTTTTGGGAAGTTTTTATTTAGTTTATTAACGGCTGTTTTTCCCCTCACACCTTTTGTGTCTTCGACCTTTCTTCCCTTCGGCGAGTCGAGAAGAGTTAAACGATCTTCATCATATGCCTTTTTCATTTTGGCGGTATCTCTTCCTACGTTTGGTATCTCATCATAGTATCCCGAAGCCCTCTTTGCAGGCTCTTTGGTTCTGATTGCTGATTCTGCCACGACCGTTGCCTCTTCTGCGTTTAACAGGTCTTCCTCATGCTCAATCCTAAACAGGTGGTCAAATACGCCGCCTGTTCTCTTATAGTTGGTTGCGGCGTAGTCTGTTCTCGATGCGTCGGCGGCCTTGAGGGCATGGACAAACTCATGAACGATGTCATCCCAATCTGTATCTTCTTCCGGGTCGAACCTGACCCGTGCATCTTCAGACTCATCATATCTTCTATAGAACGCCGCGAGTTTTCCTTTTGGTAGTTTATTGAACTCGACCACAACCCTGCCCATTGCCCTGATCTCTTCCTGAGTGAAAGAATCTTTTAAAGCTAACCTGATCTTAGATTCCATCCTGCCGTTCGGGTCCTTCCCTACAAAGACAATTTTCTTCTGTGACTGAAGTTCGCTGACTGTCAGGCGGGTGCCATACCTGTTGTATGCGATTTTGCTCTTTTGCGGCTTCCGTTTTCCCTTTTGCGACGGGATTTTCGGAGAGAAGTTGCCCTCTTTTGGTTTATTTGGTTTCCCCGCGGTCCTTGTATTATTATTTCTGGCCCGCGTTTTTAGTTTGGGGCTTGGCCTCTTCCCTCGTTTTGCATTTTTTATGAGCATGTCTCACCTTCTGAACCAGGACGTTTTCTTCCTCTTGTGTTTTTTTCTAGGCGATGCCTTGTTGAAGAAGACTACCTTCATTCCTGTGCCACCGTTCGTCGCGCGCGTTTTACTTTTTGCCTCGCGCTCGCGTATTTTCTGTTCGAGTTTTTTATTTTGGAGGGTTTTCTTCTCCGCCGCCGCCTCTTTGCGTTTGGTTGTCGCCTCGCGGCGGCGGTCGGTCTGTCCCTGATCCCTTCCTGTCAGCTTTTCAATCAATGCCATTTCTTTATCCTCTTTTTTTTGTGTTTTTTGCGTTCGTTTGCATTGCATTACGATATTATCTGGTGCGGCGGCGGTTAATAACACGCCCGCATCACGCATGTGCGCGACCAGCAGTGTTTGTACGGCGGCCGGATTATCGGGTGTTATCGGCCGTTTATTTGGGCCCTATCGGGCTCACTCCGGCCGGCATTATCACTTCTTTTTCTTGATCTTCGCCTCCACTTTCTTCTTCGACTCGCTTACGTACCCTTGACGTACCCCGAGTTCTTTCGCTACCTCAGTCTGCGTTTTCCCATCTATGACGTGCTTACGGTAGCACGCAACCATTGTTGACCATCCTTCCTGCCGTGCGAGTTTGTCGAGCACGCCTTCGATATCCTCTTCGATCGCGCCAAAATACTTGACCGACTCAATGAAGGGCGGAAGGGCGTTTTCTTTCACTTCGTGCCGATATAAACCGACACCCCCCCTCCAAATACTGCGGGCCGAAATCCTCACCACAGACGTGCTCTTTGCCGCGTTATCCTGTAATGCGATCCTGTCCCATATCCCATCAAGAACAGTTGTGTAGTACGTCCCAATGAAGTCCTCTATGATCTTCTTCTCGGATTCCTGTGCCATCCCCGTTTTGAAGATGATGATGTCCCCATCTCTAAATGCAGGATCCAGTTCCTTCCACCGCTGCCACCCGAATATGGTTATGATCACTCCGGGTTTCCCCATGAGCTTACCCTCGAACACGTGGCGCTGTCTGTTGAACGTCTTTGCCAATTCTTTCTGTTCGAAAATCTCTCTTGAGGATGCGTTCGACGTCGCGTCGTCGACGAAGAAGAGCTGCACCGGCTTGTTGTTAATCATGTCGTAGCATACGTTGAGGTCGTCAGTGTAAACTATGTTGAGCTTATCGACCCCATACTTCTTGATAGCGAGCCAACAAAGGAAGTTCATGAGGGTTGACTTCCCGCACCCCGGCTTACCTACTATGTTGATATGCACCGGCACAACCTGGCTCCCTTTTGGGATCTTCGGGAACATGCGCGGGTTGACTTCATCTGTTCTATCCTGCGGGCCGCCCTTGCGATACATCGTATCGAGATCGTGGAGCTCCCCGGTCACGCCGAGGTCGTGGCCGACGTACCCCTCGCTCATGCTACCTCATCGAAGATGCCCAGTGGGTCAGCCGACCCCTTAATGTCGGCAATGTCGAAGGACGATATTGCACCGGCAGTCAGGTACGTGTCACCACGAATCTGTTTGCCGATGTCACACATTGAGTTGATGGCGACGCTGTTCTTTATGTCCTTAAGTTGAGACTGTATCGTTTTTGCGTGCCGTCTGTAGTATGGCAACATGGTCTGGCAGAAGAGTACTGTGTGCATCTTCCGCATTGTTTCCTTGTCGCGGCACACTGTCGCGTAGTATGCGACTGCTTCCCCCTCCTGATCGTATTTTATTACATACTCGGCGGTGGTTTTGCCTTCTTTGTAGGTGATGGTCATTTTTTGTTCTTGTTCATCGTATTCTACGTCACCGCCTGAATCCAGAAACTCGAACATAGTCTGTTCCAACCTCTCTATGCGGTTTTTTACTGCAGATAGCTGCTGGTCATAGAATTGCGTCAGGGTCTCGAGTTCCTTGTATTCCTCGCCGGCCATGATCGCTTTTTTGATCTTGCGGTTAAGCCTCAGCGGTATTGTTGCCTGTTGTGACGGCATTGATTACCTCCAGTTTTTCATCCTCTTTCTTTTGTACCTGTTCTTCTTTCTGAATGAGATCCGCTTCTGTCTGGACCACATTCTCTGATTTTTTCTTAAATTCAGCTTTAAGCTCCATAAGTGCGTATGCGCGGTTGGCAGGCGATGTCCTGTCGGCCATCAAATCCATATTCATTGCCATTTCCATGACTTTGAGGCCCTGCTCCAACTCCATTCTGTGGATCGTCCGTTCCAACTCAAACACGTGCCTCTGAAGGTAAAGAACAAAACCTTCTTCCTCCCCCAAAACCGCCTTGCTTTCATAGGATGCGCGCGCCACGAGGACAGATGTGGAGTATTCCCGAATTTCCCTGAGTTTTCCCTTCTTGACTATCCTGTACTCGGGCTGGCTGACATAGTCCAAATAAATTACACGGTTGTTGAATGTCGGAAACGCGGGTTGCTTATGCGTCCCCGTCCAATCAGCTTCCAAGGGTTCGTTGGTCGTCAGATTGTGGTGTACCTTGTGCACCCACCTATTCCACAGGGCGCGGTTGCTCTGCTCGATCAGGACGTAATCCTCGCCCTTCGGCCAGACCACCCACGGTTCTGTAATGACCCGCTTGTGCCGGTATGATTGGTAATTGACCATCATATATGATGACAGCCCAATGAGAGAGTATCCTACGACGTAACCGAGGTAGAAAGGAATCAGCCAGATGGGGTCTATCACTGTCAGTTCGCCAGCGACATAAAGAGTGGTGTAGATGACGCTGAGGATTACGATGGAAAGAGTTACGAAGTCCCATGGATAGATGAATCCGGACTTCTTGGCCACTTGTCCACCGATCCAGACCCCGACGAGGACAACTATTGTCCCAATTACCATCTGTAGCGTATCCATGTCAGTACCTCAGATAATCGCCAGGAAGAGAAGTACGAGGGCTATGGGAACCTTCCAATGCGGGCCTCTCCATCCTCTGTAGGTGGCCTCGAGAGCAAAGACGGCAATAGATACCGCCTTCCATGTCCCCGAGTTGAGGGCTCCACCGATGTTCAGCGCGACCAAGGCGGCGGCGAGCAGTATCGCCCCGTACATGGCCGCGTCCCGACCGTGTCCCCGGAATATCGCCCAACATAAGTTGACGGCCAGCCAGATGATTGGCAGGATGCCAAGTATCAACGAGATCGTGTCCATCATGTGAGCTCATGCATTCCTCCGATGCTAAGCCCAAACATCTTCCAGAAAGAGACGTGGGATAGGAAGTAATCGATAGCTAACCATATCATGCCGCCAGCAACGAGGATAATCCCCAAGTAGATGACCGGCCTCAAAGGCGGGACGACCATTCCGATGATGATGAGGATAATGCCAACGACTATCATTATAATAGGCGGCCAGTTCGTCTTCGGAGGCGGTGGCGGCGGTATTGGTATGACGATGCGCTGATCCCAATCGCTCGCCTTGATGTAGCTTATCTGTCGAACCTCTAGCGATGCCGACGTTACGAACTGCCCCCCCAGTTTCATCTCATAAATGTTCAGTGTGCTTCCAGCCTCCAGCGGCGGCGTGCCGGCGGTCTTAGTGTTGGATGTGAAATTCCATCCAGATAGGTTCTGCCCGTTCCCCCAGATCGCGATTATCGCGGGCTGGTCCGTGGTATTGTTGCCGGTCGTCAGCAGTGTGTTTTTATTATAAAACAAGGGCGTAAAGATGACGTTCTGATAGAGCAGATCGCCGTTCTTGTCACGGATGTCACCCCGACAAAACAGGGTCATTGAATCCGAGGACAATTGGAAGTCTGTTGCATCAATCTTAGCTTTGCCGGATGAATATAGCTGTTCAAGCTGCGACATGGCGACAAGTGTCATAAGCTCCTTCTGCGCGCTGTTGATGTCGATATTGTCGTAGTTATCAGGCACCATTAAGGTGGTAAGATACGACGATGCAGTGCCGAGGATGTCGTAGATATCCCACACCGCGCTTGCGGCGGCGTTCGAGGCGGCCAGCGTCTTGTTGACGGATGACATCATGCTTCGCAGGTCCGTCAGGATGCCTGTAATATTAGCATCCTGTGGGCTGCCGTCGTCAGGCTGGACCCTAATGCTGAGTCCCGTGTAGTGACCGCCGTCGATATTAACGCCGCCGTTCGGGTCGCAGACTGCGAGCTTGGTTTGGTCTCCGGCCTTCATTACGATGCCGGATGTGACCGAGGCAGCGGCTGAATCGATGACATGCACCATGGGGCCAGCATACGTCAGGCCATCCTGTAACGTGTAGACTCCGGGGACAAACCCACTTGTGAGGTCGTTCTCCCCTTGTTTCAGCGTTACCTTAGTCCCATCCGAGGACTTGATCGTCGCGGGGCCGCCGAAAACCCATAGGCTCTCAACATCGGAGATATACACCTTGTCCGCGCCGGACGATGCTGTTGTTGTCGATGTCAAATAGCCATCGAATGCGGTCTTTGACCCGAACGTATTTGTCCCGTACAGCCACGAAACGGTCATTGTGTTCTTGTACGCATTCGTTTGTGTTGTGTTATTCCAAATTCCGAGCCTTTCGTTTATGTTGTGGAAGAGTTGTGATGTCTCTACCGCCGAGTTAGCAATCGCCACGGCCGCGTTCTGATACGCGGTGGATCCGACAAGGATATCCTCGGCGTTATAGGACGCGTCCGGGCTCCACTGGAATGATGCGGCGAGTTCAGCATAACGAATAAAGTGCTCATAGGTCAGCCCCCAAATCTGCGAGAGCTGCTTGATGCTGTTGTTATTATACGCCACTCCCTGCAATATGGATGAAGCTACCAGATTCGCTTCGCCAGCCCGTGCGGTCGGATCGCTACCGCTACCGTGGTCAGAGAAAATATCATTGAGCATATACCCGCCGACCATACCCATTATGAAGGTCGAGATAAGTATGAGGATGATCACATCATCTATTCCGATAACGGCCTCTGATGTGTCCTGGTTTTCCGACGCGGTGAAAGCTATCCCTAGTCCGGCGACCATCATTATCGCGACGGCGACCATAGCCTGGGCCTGCTTCCTCCTTTTTAGAGAGCCCTTGATCATAGATACCACACCCAGTACAAGATCGCCATGACGACCACCGATATCGGGATGCCGAAGATGAACGACCACGGGCCGATGATGAAATAACATGCGAACATGAGCAGACATAGGACTGTGCAGACGAGCGCGAGAATGGCTATCTTCATCCAATCCGTGGCCTTGTCTTTGTCCTGGTCCTGGTCCTGGTCCTTGTCTTTGTCCTTATCCTTGTCTTTGTCTTCGGCGGCTCCACTAACTGCGAACGGCGTAGAGGACGTGGCTTTGGCGTTGTCGGTGATCCCATCGTCATACGTGGTTGTGACCGTGATCGTTCCGCTCATTGCCTCCGCGTAGGTGTGTGATGCTGTAGATCCGACATCGGTGGAGACGTTCCCGTCCCCCCAGTCGATTAGGGTCGTTCCGCTACTTCCAGCATACTTACCGGATAACTTGATGGTTACTGTGAGGTCGCTCTGCGACAGTGAAAAATGCTGGTCATATTGCGCGAACAGAGTGGTGTCCTCAGTCACAACGGTCGACCAATCCCATGGGCCTCCGTTCTGCCGGTCCCACTCGCTGAACACGCTTGCGGCCTTGGTGGGGATTGTCGTGGGTTTAGTTGCCTTGCCGCCGACCGCTACGTGCTGTGGCGTGACTGAGCCCGAGCCGCCATTCAAGTTGAACGAGACGGTGAAGAGGGTTTGTGCCGTGTTGTCAAGCCATATTGCATATACTGTCGAGTTGGCGTTCACAGTGAATGTCGAACCTGGCAGATATGCCGGTGCGGTCTCGCCGGCGGTCGTATCGAACCCGCTCAGAAGACCCTTCTCTTTTTGTATTCCTGCTACAGGGAGTACTGCCTTTTTACCCGGCTCAAGAATCTGCGTGTAGTCTCCTGTGCCGCCGTTGCTGCTGACATTGAGAGAGCGTGTGGTCGCACCGTTCTGGATCCAATACGCGTAGAAAGTGACGTTGTCCCCTATTGTATAGACGTATCCAAGAGGATATATCGCGTTCCTGTCGGTTTGCAGGAACCAGCCTTGTAGGGTGTAGCCGGTCTTCGTTAAGCCAGCAGTGGGCAGCGATATCTGGCCGTCAGTGTATGCGATGTACGGATCGATAGAGCCGTTGTCACCGCCGTTGCTATTGAATACCACGATGTTGGGATTGGCCACCCAATACGCGTAGAGGGTGGTGTTCCCTGTCACAGTATAATATGATCCGAGGAACCATACGGCCTTTGTACCGTTGACTGTTCCCTGCCAACCCACCATCGTGTAACCGGGCCGGGTAAAAACCTGGTCTGGGAGCAGTATCGCATTGTTGGGTTGCGCTGTGTCGAAGTCTCTTTGGCCTGTCCCGCCGTTAGCGTCGTAGCTTACTTTGTATAGGTCCGGCGTGAGATTGACCGGGTAGACAGTTACGAGGAAATACACTTGTGTCAGGGCAGCGATGGATGGCTCTGGGTGGCTAACACTTAGTTGGATCAGATAAACTCCTGGAGCTGCTGGAGTCCATGTCAGTGATAGATTTTTGTAGGTGTAATTGCTCGTAAATCCGGCTGGCGGATTAACAGTGGTTATTTTGCTAGTTGTGTTTTGTAATATTTCGGGGTAGAAGTAGTACGGCGTAGAGGATGCGTTCAGATCCGGCTTGTACGACCATGCAACACCGACGGTCGCTGTTGATGGCGCGTTCGTGTCGAAGTAGGATGTCGGTAGGGGCGACCATAGGGCATAGAATTTCACTGCATTCATCACAGTGTAGGTCTGCCCCATTGTGTAAGTTGTTCCGGTTGCGCTGCCCTCAGCCCATCCTGATTGAAAGTATCCCGTCTTTGTGTATCCGATCGATGGAAGGGTTATCGCATTCCCGGTCATGACATTCTGCGAAACAGTGACGTTGGTCCCGCCTCCGCCTCCGCCGTTGGCATCGAATGAAACCGTGTTCGATGTCAAAGCGGTCCACTGCGCGTAAAGCGTCAATGTCGGAGTTTGATATGACAAAGTGATCTTATCGCCGGGGGAGTATTGTGATCCGGTCCCGGCCTTTGCGGCCGTCCAGTATTTGAGCACGTAATCAGTCTTATTCGGTGTTGCCATCGGCACCGTGAATGTATAGCTTGTCTCGGTCCCGGTGTATTTCTGCATAGATGGCGCATCTGTCCCGCCGTTCGCGTCGTAGCTCACTGAGTATGATGTGGTGACAGTTTCATACACAGCATAAAGAGTCACTGTCGGAGTTGATCTCTGGACGATGATGGTAGTGCTGAGGCCATATGCTACGGTCGGGTTCGTCGAGGATGTGGACCACCCCTTCAACACCTTGCCGGAAGGAGGTGTGATGCCCGCGCCACTAGATGTCGTAAAGGAATATGAATTCAGAGTGGATGTGGCGTAACTGTCTGCCGGAGTATTTCCCGTGCCTCCGTTGAGGTTATATTTTACACGAAACTCTATGGCTGTGTTGCCCGTCTGCGTCCATGTCGCAGTGAGGGTCAGAGTGGACGCCGCTGTAGACATTGTGAAAGTCTGCCCCGGCATCAGCGTCCCTGATCCATAATATCCCGTTGCCGACCCATAGGCCCATCCCGCAAATGTATATCCACTTTTAGTCGGCTGAGTTGAAGATATTGTGAAGGTATGTGAGGCTTCAGTTCCGGTGTATGACTGATTAGACGGTGCGCCGGATCCGCCGTTGGCATCATAGATGATGTTATAGTATGTGTTTCCGCTTGAATCGTTCCACTGTGCGTAAAGTGTCACGCTGGCTGAGGGGGTGTAGCTTTGCCCCGGTTGGAGGGTGGTCGAGGTCGTACCGACTTTCCAACCAGTGAACGTTTTTGTGCCGCCCACTGTCACAGGCGCGGTTGGGTATAGCTTTATACTCTTGCCCTGTGGAACAGATTGCGTTAATGCCGAGGTAAATCCGCCGTTGGCGTCATAGGAAATTGTGTAATATGGTGAGGGGTTGCTGATCGTAAATGTTATTGTCCACACATAACTGCTGAGGCCATACGGATCGCCAACCGCAACTTGGAGGGTGTACGTTCCGATCACGGATGGAGTGCAGGTGACCGTAAGATCTGGCACTACTGCATATTTTTTAACCCCGTCATAGTAAGCGTATAGGCTTCCGGAAGAACTTGATGTGGACAGTCCCATATAATTGGAACTTGATATCGAATCTCCTGCTGTCCCTGGGCCCTTTGGATCAACTACCCAGGATGTAAAGTTCTCCGTCCATTGGGACTGCGCCGAAGGGACTGTGAATGTGTTAGTCCACGTATCGCCCGCCTGCATTGTTTGGTTATTTGTTCCTGTATAACTTGCGGCATCTGATCCCTGGGAATCCATTAGCACGATCCCCGCAGTAGCGACGGCAAAGACCGCCAGCAAAGCGGTCAGCGCCATCAGGTGTTTTTTCGTCATGTTTTGCATCTTTTACCTCACAAGAACATCCATAGAAGCATGACGATAATCACGGCCGCATCAATGACCGCGGCGATCATGAGCCCGTATATTCCGCGGAAGTAGAACAGTAGTGCAGTTATGGCCAACAGGGATAGCGCAATGCCTATCAACGCAGATTTCGCCAGCGTATGGCCTGTTCCGCTTGTTCCATCGTTACCGCCGTCGCCGTTGCCGTTGTTATTACCGCCTGCGATCTGGACAAAGGCTCCGTTCTGTACTTCATAAGTTTTGCCCGCGCGATCCGCACCCAGCAATTCTGTCACGCCGTCGTAAGCGTAGAATGTGTTACCTGTGCTGTTTGTCGTTTGTTCCGTTAATGTTATTGTGTTGCCGTTGTAGTCGGGATCTGTACTGAGAATGTAGAGAGAAACTATTGATTGTGTATCCAGAATTATACTGCTGATGTCAGTCGTTAATCCAGTGAAGAAATTATTGTAGAGCCATATTCCCCCCTGGAAATAAAGCATGAAAAATTGGTTGAGGTCAAATGAGTTTATCACGCTGCCATCCCATGTATTGACAGTGAAAGCGTCCAGACCGGTCGAAGCATCAACGAATGTTCCGGTCGGCGGCAGACCGCTTGTAGGATTAACTATAGAATGTACCGAATACAACTCCGTTCCATAATCTTCCACCACCACCCAATTATCAGATTGATCCCACTGTCCGGGTTCCGCCAATGTATAGATGTGGCCTCCGTAAGCAGCGGTGAATCCTACAAAATACGCGTTCACGGTTTTCCATGAGCTTGTAAACCACTCCATTCCGGGTATTTCTTCGGTCATTTTCGGATAGTAAAACAACGTCATTCCGCCGACACCTGAAATGGTCAATGTCAGATCCGAATCAACCGTAAAATCAAGGTTTGCTCCCTGTGGTGTGGTGTAATTGTAAGTGTCGAGAATTGTGACGGGGTCGCTTCCTATCGAACTTGTATCTGAAGCCTGACCCTCTGTTGATGTCAAAACCGGAACGGCGCAAAGTGACAATGTCAATAAAATGGCCGTTGCGGCCATGATGATGTGTTTAATGTGGGTTTCCATTGGTTTCACTCCATTACGGTGTGACTACGGCTGTTGCCGGGGCAAGAATGCCCCATATATCTACGTATCCGGCCGCATTGAGAGCGGCGAGAGCTGCCACGATCGTGACCGCGACAGTGAGGACCAACATCCCCGTTTGTCTTTTCCCCATGAAGAGCACGAGCACCCACAGAATTATTGTGAAGAGCAGGATCGCGCCCATAATTGCCATTTGCGTAATGTCCATTTTTTGTACGTCCGCACGCCCGGACTAATGCCGGGTATGCTTGTGAATTTTGTACGATGTGAGTATTAATAGGGGCTTGAAAACTATAAGAACCGAAAAAACAGGACTTGTTTAAATACTCTGGAAGGCGTTTTTGAGAATACTGATTATCTCGTCCTTGTCGCGAGATTCGAGTATAGCAGAAATATCGGCCTCGGAGATATTAGTTTTTTCGAGGACGGCGACCATGGCCTTGATGCCTATCTGCGCGAGCTCCATCATAGGCAGGTCAGTGACAAGCCGGGTCTGTCTGAACAGGTTTTTGGTGTATCCGGTGATGTAGAGAAGGGTGCGCTCGTCGCGCACCCCGCCCTCTACTGTGTTCCCTTCCAGGTCTTGTTGAATCATCGCCGCGCCAACCTACATGTGTGTGGCCTCTTCTTTGGCCTTGGTTTGTCACTGTAGCTCCGTCCGGGCTTTCGTTCGCGCTTGAAAATACCACGCAGGTCAGCCCACCTTCCTGAATCCGCGCCCGATCTCTTCCGGCGGCACGCCCATGAAGGCCGTCTCAATGAGTTGTTTTGCCTCTTCGATGTCCCCGTCACAGAGCAATGCGTAAGCTTTCGCCAGGTTCGAGGTCTGAGCACGCCCGCGTGGTTCCCAATTGTCGCACGTGGTGCAGTGCGTGTTTGCGATCTCGAGGTAGTAGGTGTTGCCCCACTCGTCAAGCAGCAGATGGCAGGGGTGCATGCATCTATCCACGAAATCGTCGCCGTATCCATTATTCTCACACCCAACACAGAGTTTATCGTTGTGGTTGGGGGTCTCGACGCGGCGAATAGGGGTCTCCTTATTCGCCATCAAAAGCACCCCTCAACGGTGTACCAATTCTCAAATGACTTGGGGGTTTTGCGTTGCCCGAATGAGTAGTGATCCTCTCTACCGAAGGCATGGATCGCGTGCCCCGTTTTGACCTCGTCGGGTGAAAAGGTCTCGCCGTGTTCATGCTCGATCCGGACGAGAAATTCTTCCACAGTTGGTACGATCTCTTTTTCGACAAAGAACCCGTCGACATCGTCGCGGCCGGGGCCGTAGCACCCTATTGAGTTCGAGCCTATCATAGAATTTTTCCCCCGTGCCTGTATGGGCGGGATCGGTTGAACTCGTGCTTAGTTAGGATCATTTCTTGAAGGTCGATTCCAACATGGCCGCAGTAGTCCATTATACGAATGATTACATCGGCGAGCTCCATACCAATGCCTTCCGGCTTACCATCTTCACGAAAATATACCTCAGTAGGAGATTTTCCATTACGGTGTTCCTCTAGAGCTTCGCTTAATTCTGAGTGACATAGGGCAATAACTTCCCCAAAGGAACGCTCTTCTACCCACCAGCCGTGGTTGACTGCGTTATTGTGCACGTCTTCGACAATGTCGTTAATCGTTTCTATTTTCATCAACACCACCTATCCAGTGAGGCCGCTTCCGGAGCCGTGTAGCAGCGTGTGTTGCACACTTCCTCTTCTGCCTCTTCCGCCTCTATGCGACCCTTTTTGTCCATGGGGGCATCGCCGACATGGATGTAGAAGGTCGGCGGATCGCGCTGGCCTTCTGACGTAATGTATTGTAGTTTTAGGACCGGTTCACTGTACCCCTCGTCGTCAAGTTCTGCATGATTTACAGGCATTTCCATGATGGTGTATACACGGTCTTTCGGCCCGTTGACCCTTATACGGATAAACATCGGCGCGTTGACGTTCGAGTGGTAGTACTTGCCTTTCCGGAGTAAGAAATTAGCTATTTTTTGACCGCAGTCGCCTGGTTCGGCGAAAACCTTATCGTCTATCCAATATTGGAAGTATGTATCATCGTTGTTGTTAACGGCCTTGAGAATGATCGGTGCGAGGTCCTCCGATACCCTCGGTTCTGTACTGTGGCATCGAAGTTTTTTTGACGGATCGTTCTTCCCGCGTTGAAGCAGTTTGAAAGGGCATGGGCCAGCAGAAATGTCTCTCGGCCTCACGATGCCATGAAAGCACTCGTCACAGTGACGTACAGGATGGTATCCGTCATACAAACACCCGTCGCAGATCTCCGTGCAATGCGGGAATTCTGATTTATAGACGTGGCCGCCGTATTCGTCGAGCCAATTGTCTTTCGGACATTCTGTGAGGGCGACCAGATCGCGCGGTCCGGAGGCGAGCCTATAGCAGGCCCCCGAATAATGATACTCGCACTCATGACAGGCAGACATCAGAGCAGCCCCCTGCCATTGCAATATGGACACCTACAATACGTGCGGCGTTGGATCCGTGCAGACGATCGCGCCCTGACCGCGCGCATTTTGTACTCTTCGATCAGACCGTCTGCGCGGAGGCGGCGGCTGAGGGCGTTTTGGCTCAGCCCGACCATGGACCCTGCCGCAGAGATCGATAACCCGGTGTCGGCGAGTTTCATCACCTCGTCGATATCGACGTATCCCTGCGGCCTCCCCATTTTTGTCATGGTCTCTCCTCCTCTACGCAGGATTTGGGGATCCACACCTTGTAGACCTTATCTTTGAACTTTGTGTTTCCATACCTGTTGCGCATGTAGTGCACGAGCTCGACCTGGTATGCCTTCGGTGTCTGTGAAACGATCTGCTCGCTTCCAAATGTCTGCGAGCGCGGCACGTACTCGATGTTCGGAGCCCATTTGCCGCGCACAGGCACAGTCTTCGGCTCCTTTTCCAGCTTCATGCTGTACCAGTCCTTGATCCGATATGTGGTCATTCCCCCGGCCTCCCGTTGTAGTCCCCAGCTATCCCGAGGTAGATCCACAGCTCATTGTCTTTGCGGTCATAATCGACTTCGCAACCAAGCTTGCCCAGCGGCGTTTTTAGCAGGTCGTCAATGCGGTCGAAACGGATCGTGACGCTCTCGTATGGATCGCCATATGTTTTTTGTACCCTCTGCAACTCGCTGGCAAACTTCTTGAGTTCCGTCATTGTGACCATCACACCACCTCCTTTACGCCGTCTGTGAGCCTGCCGAGCGCCCTGCGCGCTCCCATGTAGGTCTCGTATTCCTTGTTGGCCGTGATCCGGCCCTGGCTCGTCCAGCACTTGAGCCTGAACGTGCCCTTGCCGGTCTCGGTGATCGTCGCGCGACCGCCGTAGAAGTCCTCGTATGTTGCCTTGACCTTGCTCATTCTATCACCTCGTGTTCGCCCATGTCTCTGTTGCTGCCGATCGTGTACATGACAGTTTCCCTGAACCTTTCCTCGGTGTAGATGCCGGCACAGCGGAGAAAGTTGTCCTCGGTGTATCCGTACTTCGAGACGTGCTTCTTGATCGCATCCTCGAGCGTGTTGGCGACGATCCTCGACCAGCCCCCCTCAAACGGGAATACGCCGGGGGCGTCCCCGTAAGTGAAATAAAAGTTGGCCTTGACGATCCTCGCGCTGTATGTTGCAATACCGATAATGTGCGCGATCTTGTCCTTGTACTCATTGTCGCTGAACAACTCCAGAACTCCGCCGTACTCATTGTACTTGTAATGTGTGCAGTTGATAGTAGCGAAACATAGATCGCGTTCAAGGTTTGACAGTTTCACAACTGCCCGGGCCATTTTACCGTCGGCCCCGACGTATATGTCGATGCTTGCTCTAATCGCGTCCATTCAATCCACCTCCGAGTCTTCGTAGGCCGTGTATGGGCTGAAAGCTTCCACGATGTCGTACTTCTGGTCGAAGTCCAGAGCGTCCCATTCTGCCTTTGTGTATCCGTACTTGTATGGCTTGTTGATCTCTTCCATTTACATCGCCTCCATCAAAGTAGCCCTTCCACGTCCTGGACAAATGCCTGGAATCGTTCGTCTATCGCTTCTTTCAATAAGTCGTCGATGCAGAGCGCGTATTCGATCGACATTCTCACCAGGGAGGTCAGTACCTTGCCGGCCTCTGTCCGGGCCTCTATTGATCTGACGTTCCCTTCCATCTTGTTCAGCGCTTGCGCTGAGAGGTTGTTGCTTTCCATGTTTTGACTCTCCAACAACGGTTATCGTTGTTATACAGTGATTATCGTTGTCAATATTTAAATCTTCACATGAATCTGTGTTGTACATGGTAAAAGAAAAGAAAATATCATTGAATGTAACCATTTCCCCCGAAAACCTGGCGTTCTTGGAAAAAATGGTTGAATCAAACGAGTTTGCGAGCCTTTCGCACGGAATAGACCTCGCCCTTACGAGACTGAGAAAGTCAATAGAGGGTGAGCAGTTGCCGAGATAACCTTGGAGAGTCAATCCAAAACCTTGAATCGGCAACCGCTCATTGTTCTTTTTGATGCGTAACTTGCAGAAAATTCCCTTATCATGAGAAAAGTAACGCCCGCTGACAGGGGGCCGACTGCATTCCCCTCTTGCCGGAATTCTTTGCCAGCGGACACATCCCACGGGGGGCCGACTGCATTCCCCTCTTGCCGGAATTCTTCGTAGGATGCTACTTACAGAGTAACGTTTCTGAGATATATACTCTTCCATGTTACTTCCTCCGTTTCGTTGTTCTTTTCACTTTTTCTTGCTCAAACAGATATTCTGTGGGCCTCATGACCTTAGCTTTCAACCCCTCTATGTCGGAAAAATCATCATCCACTGTCACAAGAATGACAGAATCGGTCATATCCACAGAGTAAAGGATTTTCAGATCGTTCTTGTCGCGGATCCTATATTTTTTCATAAGGTCCTTTTCAGAAGGCACTGGAGAAATACTGATGATCTCTGGAGCTATCATTTTTAATTTCCCCGACATCTCTTCCTTTGTTACCCTTGCATTTTTACCACGTGTATACTTTAGGCATTCTTGATAAATCACGTCCGTGAGCATCAGCCTGTCGTCGGTCGTGCTTTTTGTAACAACCTTTTTGTTGATCGTGTTGTCTTTTTTCGAGATAACGTAGGATATCAACACGCTGGAATCCATCGTAACATTCCTTTTGGTGTTCCCAATGCGTTTTGCAACGTTCTTCTTGCGGCGGAATGTCCTGCTGACCTTTGAAGGCAACGATGCTTTGGCATTTTTGACCTTTCTTCGTAAGGTTGACCGAGGCATCAGACAACCTCCGTGGTTTCCCTATGACTATCCCTTTTCATTGGTCAGCCCCCCTCTTGACGGGCACCCGGCAATAGACCGGATCGGCACCCTTTGCCCGGTGTAAAGCCACCACTTCGTGTGTTGGCTTTATGTTCAAAAGGGGTACGTCCTTGTCAACAAGGGAACCCTTTTCGACAACAACGTCCGAGGGCTTTTTTGCGGTCGAAGAATATAAAGGGTCTGCCCTTTTGGGCGCTACCCCTTTTTGACGCGACATGAACGGATTGGCCTTAACGATTTCATAGGTCCGGCGATATTCCTCGAGGGCACCCTCTCTTCCGAGCTCACGCGTGAGGGTGTTTCGGCTCACACCTATTGCTTGGGCCGCTTTATCGACCGAGAATCCCATCTTAGCATATTCCATGATTGATTCAAGAGTTACGACCCGTGTCGGTGCGTCTCCGTCGAACCGAATGCGAGACCGGTTCTCTTCGAAACGATGCTCAAATACGAGCGCGAGTGGGCGGCCACAGTGAGTCCCTTTGAGTCTGGCCGTAGCCATCCCGTTCGCGGTGTTGATTGATAGTTTCTCTCTTTCGATCTGTCCCTGCCATGTTCCGATGTGGTTCAATAGGCTACCCGTTGATGTTTCCGGCTCTATCGGGGTGGAAACGTAGCGCACCTTGACTCCAAATTGCCTGAGAACCCTCAGGATGTTCACCATGTCGTCGGTGTCGCGTGAAAGGCGCGATTCCGACCACGCAACCACAAAGTCAATCCGCTCACGGAACAACCGACCCAACATGCGGTCGAGCTCCGGCCTGTTGAGATCGCCGGCGGACTTCTCTTCACTGTATGTCTCCAAGATCGCGATGTTGTTGCTTTCGCACCACTTCTTTATTTCTCGGATCTGAGTTGCAGTGGTCTGGTCCTTGTCATCAGTCGAAACGCGCGCATACGCCAGCGCTGTAAATTCGTTCACTGTAACACACTCACCACATACTGATTGTTCATACGGCCAGTTGCCTCGTTCTTCTTCTTTCCGATGACCATTATTTCTCCCCTCGCTGACAGGTCGGACAGCCGCGAACACACGTTTGTGTGTTGCATCTTCATGTTATGCACGATGTCGTGTGCTGTCGCCCCAGGGTTGTCGTAGATGTAGGCTTTCACCCTTCTTTCTCGTTCGTCGAGGTCCTTTATTTCACGATATGCGGTAATTGAAGTTCTCGCGATCATGACGGCACCCCCTCGGGTATGTGCCCATCGTCCGGTGGCTCCTTTCCTCGCGGAACCCACCGCTTATATCGTATCTTGTCGATGATGCCAGCGCTGTGCGCCTCTTCCAAGGTCATGTCGTAACCGATAAAGTGGATCGAGAACATGCGCGGCATCTGCTCTTCAATGCCCGGAAGCTCTTCTTCCGGTTGAGGCAGGAATGACCGGGAGCACGTGAAGAATCTTTTATTAAATGCCCAGTACGGCGACAAAGTGTGTGAGGGTTCATTGTACTGGTCAATAATGGCCATCATGCACTTTCTGAGGTATTTCTTCAAGTAGTCGCCGCCGTTCATCCCCCTGGCATCGCTTGGCTGATGGCGGCCAAACCAGCGCCACTCTCTTTTTCCGTTTTCGACCATTTGGTTTGTTAGACCATACGCCTTGACTATTTCCCCCTGGCCACATTTCTGCCAGAGGTCACTTATCATTTCTTGCTCCACGTCGCCGGCCGGTGAGAACAGATAGGTCCTGTCAAAAATCAGGATGTGTAGGTGTATTAGCCCTGTCTTGGTGTACTCGGTGGCTGCCATGTATTTTGTACGGGTCGATCTCCCTCCCAGTTTGTTTGTCAGGTTTTGCATAAACTGGTTGAAAGCAATCGACATGTGACGGTTGGCGACCCACAAGTTGGGGAATTTCTTAGGATCGGTAGTGAGCGTCAAGAAGACGGCCTTACTGTGGTCACGCAACGACTTGTCGTGTGCATACTCATACGCCCGCAGTTTTTCTATCCCTTTCTTGAAATCGTTGAACCTTGTCGAGTAGTCACTCCCTGATGTTTCACCTGTGATGTCGTTAATCATGACGATAATTTTGCGAACTGTGTCTGACGAATAGGCTGTAAAGAGGTCCATTAGGGTCTTCATGTCGTGGTACGGACCGGTGCTTTTTCGTTTTTTCAACCTATCTTTGTTGTTTTCTTCATAGTCCAGCATCTTGACGCCCATCAAGAATCGGATAGCTGCACGGCGTGGTCCACTGACGTTTTTAGGCATGGCGTATGGGTCTCTACGTGGTGCTTTTCGCCGTTTTTCCGGTACTATAATGGTTGAACATACCCGATTCACGTCTGTTGGAATTTCGCAATATCCCTGAATCAAGTCCTCGCCGTCGCCCGCCTCTTGCAGTTTTCTTGCATCCGCCCTGATAAGCCGGTGTACCTTGTCCCTATCGACAGATATCCAAATAAGGCCGTCAACGGCCCCGAATGAAGCTGTTTGCTGTGTCGGAGTGCTCTTTTTAATGGTCGCGATACCAAAATCGACTAAATCCTGAGCCGCGCGATATAGTCTCATGTAAAGGGTGTGCGGCTTGTAGTGGACCCATGATGATAGGGTTTGGATGTCGCGTATCATCCCTGGTATCGTCACACGATTGTTGTTCTTGAGGGCGAGTTCGATAACCTTCTGTTGCTCAGGCGTGAGGTCGTCGAGATCGCGGATCACCCTTTCCCTATTGTGGAGGTGCTGGTCATAGGGGACGAGGTCGATCTCCCCCTCGAGACCCGAATAATCATCATCGCCGTCGTAAGGCCGATCGCCTTCAAGGATGATGCCGTGTAGCTTTCCCTTGGTGGCCTTATGTACCGGCTGCGGGGCCACCTTCTCGTTCAGTTTCTCGATGGATGCCCTGACCTTGTCCAGATTGATGCAGACCGAATTGGACGAGAACCTTGGAGTCCCGGTGAAGAACCGGACGAATCCCTTAAGGGCCAGCCGGTTCGCGGCGGATGTTATCCTTTTGTCCAGATCCTTTTGGGTGCGATCGCTGAACCTATCATATGTTAGTGTGCGCTCGATTATCTTCTCAAGGGTGACATATACGGCTCCGTCGGCAACGGTCCCCAGAGTCATAATCTTTTTGAGGGTTTGTGCGTCAATGTTGTGTGTCTGGTAATACTCGAGGACTTCCGGAACAGTGAACACATCGTGCTTTTGGTGCCTCCTTACGAACCTGTTCCCAGTCATGATCTGCCGCATCGCATCGGCGTGCTGTATCCGCTCTTCGTCAGCTTTTGAGAGGCGGTTTTTAGAGAGTTCAAGACACGCTTTCAATAATGTTTGTTCGTAAATGTCGAGGTCCAGAAGGCTTATCGTCCCCTCGTCATGCATCAGGATTTCGCCGATCATTGGCGGGCCTCCCTGATCTCCATGTCGTTATAGCCTCGCCACGGCTGATAGAGGTGAATGACGTATGCGGGTAGCGGATTGTCCTGTCTGGCCGTTGTGCAAGTCGGGTTAGGACTCATACAACAACCCCTTCAGAGTCGGTGCGCCTGTTAAAATCATCCGGCCTGTAACCTGCTTCCCTGCCGAACCCGTCGCTGGGGTTGTTGACTATGCGCCTCGATGCTTCCGGACAGGAAAGACACCGGCTTTCCAGAATCAAGGCTACCGTCGCCCTGCATGAAAAACAGGGTTTTAGTGGACAGTCAATCATGGTCTGCACCCTCGCTTATACTCGTAGGTTAACAGGCTGCGATCCAATTCATCGATGTGGCTGCATTTTAGGCAATTAGGTGTCACAGCAGCGATAGAGTAATTGTTCACGATGCAGTCTGCGCCGGAAACTACCGGGCATTTTTTTAAATTATCAATAAAAATGTCTGGATAGCCCGGAGTTGATTTTCCGGCAATCGCACTTCTTGTTACTTACAATGTATTTATTATATCCTTGCAATATGCCGCCGATAACATGCTTGAGATAGATAGCTCCAGAGGTGAAGGCGGCGGCCAGATGGTCAGAACATCC
>Ga0123354_10003103_pt1 | contig 22702 bp, 10 predicted proteins | sample TergutLab28metaG_2_FD_97872 | JGI IMG/M metagenome (GOLD analysis project Ga0123354, IMG submission 97872) | Labiotermes labralis P4 segment gut microbial communities from Petit-Saut dam, French Guiana - Lab288 P4 | ecosystem: Host-associated > Arthropoda: Insects > Digestive system > Gut ... | reverse complement strand
TCGAATTTAATAACTGTCCAACAAGATGCGACTTATTCAGTTTATTACATTTCTGTAGGCAGCTGTACATGTTTCGGGTGTTGACACCCATCATCAGGAGCTCGTACAGCTGTAATTACAGCTATTGGTATTGATTAACCGGATCTACTACCAACCGCTGTCGTTGTTGAGTTGGAACTGATTCATGTGTATCGTACGGTAGGTATGAATACCTACCTAGTAGATCCGGTTAAACAATACCAGAAGCTGTAATTACAGCTGTACGAGCTCCTGATGATGGGTGTCAACACCCGAAACGTGTACAGCTGTCTACAGAAATGTAATAAACTGAATACTGTCGCATCTTGTTGGACAGTTATTTAATGTACTAAATATTATTCAAATTTTCCGGGATCTTACGCAGTGTATATTGATAAATATTCACCCATGGGTCATTTTAGGGTCTTGCAGAGGCGCAGAAACGGCCTGTGTTCTTGTCAGCTCTAGCACACAACATTCTGGAAGAAGGAAGACCTCAAACAGTTACCCACATTCGAACCATTCACGTGCCTTTTTCAGAGTGAAGCAATCCACGTGTCCACGCAAAAAGAATTAGGCGAAGAATATAGGGCATAAAGTCAAGCAAAAATACGAAGTAACAGAAGTCGCCGGAAGACACTGTATTCCTATCTGCTCTCCTTGAAACATACAGGTTTTCCACCAAAACTACCATTTCTTTCTTCGTAAATAAACGATGACTCCGTCACCCTATTTTCTTTCTCACAACCGGATGGGAATTCTGTAGCGTCTTTTTATCGGTGGTGGACTGTCCCGGGAAATTTCAACACCTTACAGCACAGATTACTCTCCATCCATCAACTGACTCGTGCTGTAACATCTGCTGGGCCACTATCGAAATTTTGTAGTTCAAATGTACAGAATTCATAGCATTGAGGTATGATTTTTAGTTCAGTCAAATTAAGGAATTATTCAACTCATAAAATGCTCTGTAGCCTATAAGTTATGACGCCGTATCGACTAATATGGATGTACAGAATAGAAATTGTGACTGCAGAGTAACTTCCAATGAGCGGGAATGTACGTTAAAAGCAAGCTAGCTTGCTTTATTTGACAGTAAATACCTACAGAGAGACAGTTGTCACTGTGTACGTTCTGAAGACATTCTGAACCTAAAAACCAGATAGACGTGAGAGGTCACTTTAATGTCCCGGCAGCTTCACCACAATGAAAAAAAGCCCCCCCCCCTCCCCACGGCATCCGTTACAAAGGAGGCGGCGTGGAACTCATAGACGGGGTAGAGAAAGAAATTCCTAGCCGTGCCATGAATCGAACCACGATTTCTCTCTTGTATAGTCCGAGTTCCAATTACTAGACCGGATGAGTTATCCTAGCACCGCTTATTTTAAGGAAGTTTACCGGTTATATCAAGTGGATAGGTCTATGCGGAAAAACAGGAAAAACCTGAAGAGGTAATGGACCGGGAACAGATCCGTGTCAGAGCACCAGCTGCATTAGACAACGATACGCTGATCTCACCGGTAGGGCTAGAGGCACAAAAAGTAGCTGCGCGACGTAAGAAATTCTTGAAAAACTGATAGTCGCTTAGCTGCATATGAAATTTCCCTTCTTGTACGAAATTACAGGACTTCCTGCCATGTTCATAAAACTATTCACTGTTCTTTGCGATCCTTTATAGTATTATCCTACAATATACGCTTAGGAGACTCAGACAATTTATTTACATTATATTCTACATAAAATTTTGTAAGCATTTTGCACCTCCTCCAGAAGTGACTTATGGTCACCAACTAAGTTATCCTTTTTTATTTCATGGAACATAAAATATATATATATTTATTTTATTTGTTTATTCCGTGAATAAAACATTTAAAGTTAATATTTATACTTATAGTATGTCTACGTCACAATGTGTTATGAATAGCAAAAATGATGACAGTGCTAATCATCATGTATCAGGTCGTAGAAATATATACTAGTACGTAATATCCAGCACAGTACAGTTTGCATAACATTTAATTTCACAAATTCTGTTAGTTACTGATGATTATGTAGTTAAAATATGTCGCTGGGCTAGTGGTTCTAAATTTTGTACTTGTCCACGTGTGTTTTAAGATATGGCATGCAATTAATTGTCAGAATCCCAACATAATCCTGGATAGAGTGAAGCAAAGTCATGTGCTTTAGCATTTCCTTTTGAGCCGAAAAAATAAAAACGTCTGGATTTCTTCCCTTTAGTCTGTGTCGACATACTCAGCACCAGACACGCAAAAAAACCATTGTGGGTTTGCAACACTCCGCGACAATGTGAAAAAAAAAATGGAAACCTACACACAGCTACGGTGTGGAGGAAGAAGTGATGAATTATTTAATTTAGTTCGTAACTTGTTTGTGGGATGAGATAACGGAGTTCTGTAAACATGTTTACACAAATAAGAAACATGCAAATAAAATTAGATTACCCCAATCGATATGCGGGACGGCTCCAGGTTTCTGAGAACTGATTTCTTTCACTGCTGCTATTGAGTGCAGTTCAATTGTGTTTGCCATGTTTATTTGATTTTTACTTTTATGTAGGTAGTTGAACTTTTACAGATTGTGTGAGTGTCTTGTCACTTCAACATGTCGCGTATATGGGATGAGGATACAGATAACGATTTCGAGATATGCCGGTTAGCAGCGAATATACAGGGTTATTAAAAATTATTGTTGGGGTTTTATCAATTTGTCATACACAATAAACTTGAGATAGGAGTATATGTTTTTTTTTTATTTAGTAGAACAACACTTCAAGTTTTTGTTACATACCTTACAGGTGCTCTATATGTGCATCCTTTGTGATTCTACAAACATCAACACGATAATCGAGTTCGTTCCGCATGTCAGCGGTGATGGTTTCAGTGGCGGTTCTTATTCGTACGTTCAGTTCCGGGATACTTGCGGGAAGAGGAGGAACATAAATTTGATCCTTGACGTAACCCCATAGAAAGAAATCACACGGGGTTGCATCTGGAGTGTATTGTGTATGACCCCGACAATCATTTTGAATAACCCTATATTTACAACTAGCAGCTTTCGACCGCCGATAAGGGAATATCTCGTAGGTTGGATAGCGGCTAGCAGTCCGTCATGTAAAAGTAATAAAGTGATACAAAATCCTATTTACGGCTTCGGGTTTGCACAAATTCTGTTCGTTACTAGCAGAACACAGGCGTGGAAAACAAGTGATTATCAATAAAAGTCATAGGAAACCAAAAAAAAAGTGAGAGTATGGAATGGGCTTCACCGGCTCTGCATACGGACCAACAGGTGGCGCTTGTAAATAGTCATAATATTTTGGAACCACTCACATAACTCCTACCTTGTCTTTGGTCTTATGATGGTCTTGGGATCGAAGCAAAAATAAACAGCTTTTATCTTTCCTCTGTGTATATCTTGCGATGTTACTCATGGGCAGGCGTTTTCTTTGAGAGCTGTGGTTTCGCTCAGAGTAGGGTGGTAAGATAATGGAGGTAGGGCTCATAATGGGTGAGTTAGGCCGCACTGAAAGCATAAGACAATGGATATCCTTCAGGATTGCATATGTAGCACTATCAAGATGCATCGAAACTGATATGAGATCACAAATAAAGACAACAAATATTAGGTCTAAACATTTGAATACACAGTCTTCTGTTGTGTACTTGTACGATGGTCAGTACGTCACCAGTTATGACATCTTCATTTGCTTTGTAGTAGGATGAAAATGATTATTCATATTGACCTTTGACATGGTCGTTTTTTAATCTTTATTCGAAAATAATGCAAATTCTTTAATTCTTCAAGTTTTATCGAGGGTGTCCAGCTGTAGGATATCGAAAAGGTTCTACTGCAAATGCCAACCAGAAAAATCACAAACTGATAATTGAGACATGGTTGGAGATACGTATCTTTATAAATTGGTTATTTTGTAATTGAATAACATTTATTTTGTATTTCCTAGTTTAATAACACCATTTATCTAAATTTTCTATTTTTTTCAACCTTCTTATCAGTCACCTTCCGGTTGAATTCAGGCGAATTACGCGACAGTATAAAGAGAATATCAAAGATGTCGCTTCTTCCTATTTCTTTTTATTTGATGGAGCTTTTAAATTTTGCACATGAAATTAAACGTGGAATGTCATGTGCCACTGTAACGCGCAAAATATCGGACTCAAAAATAAAAAGTTTACAACAATAAAGATGCAACAAAGTGGAAGTAAAACAGAGAGGCACATACGATAAAGGTGTAATGGCGGATCCTGAAATTTTATTGGAATATATACAGTATAAATCGAAGATATTTGGTTTTTTTTCCCGTGATTCTTCGAGAGAATTTTGGGATCATCATCAGCATCGGCTCTACAGCCGTGGGTGGGCCATGGCCTCCTCTTGAGGTTTCGTAACAATATGTGTTTTACGAGATGGGGTTGTTAGCCTCACGCCCTACCCCCAACCTGGACGGCCAGGGTATCCTTTTCTGTCTCGGTCGTCACCCTTGACCTGAATTTTGGGATAAAAAAGGTAAAAATCAGACCCGTTACAGGCTCAAGATGCGCAGAGGGTTCCAGGAAGTTAATGTTCCCAGATTACGTGACAATGGCCCAGGATGGTGGTAAGGTTGTCAACCTTATGCACCTGCCGCTTTTTACCCCCAGGAAACGCTGCTGGTACTCATTTCTGTTAGAGGCTGAGTCGACCCCAGGGCCATAGTGCGATCGGAAGAACTATATCAATGAAAAATTCCAATGACACCATCTGGAAACGAACCAGCCACCTTCCGATTTGTAGCATAGTGCTTTAACCACTGTGCTACCGCGGTCCCCGAATTTTGGGGTAGATCCCAAAAATGAGCAACTACCCTCTCCACGTAAATTCTTACCCTATTTACTTCCACTCAAAGCTGATGGTGATAGAGAAACTGAGCAACGAAAACAAAACTTGCGAATACGCTGTAGTGAAGTGGTGGAAACTACCATCCGCCTTCAGTAATCAGAACTTACTTATCCACTCCAAAATTACTGGACTCTATGTAACGTCTCCAAATCTCGCAGGTCGCCATCAATAGAATTAAATTTCCTACAATCTCTGTTGCTGTCCGCACAAAGACAGGAGCAGGGGTGGTGAATCTCCTCGTTGTTACAAGTACCAGAGCAGTAGCAATTAAATCCGGTTCGTTACCCTCGACTTATGCAATTTAGTAATGTAAATCGTGCCAAGCATTAGGTTGCCATTCGGGCGTAGCGCAAGGAGAATCTAATAGCTTCATGTGATTATACACTTTGTTTACACAGCCTGAAGCTCTTCCTACCTCACGCCTTTATCAGATATCTTCAGTGCACTTAAACAAAGGGCTCTCACTAGCGTGCGAAATAATAAACATAATTACAGCACAAAACAAAATCTATTAAATATGTAACTTTATAGCACAGTACCCCGTTAGAATGCGCCAGTGTTATTTACACATTCTTGGATAACGATTAAAGTTCCGAATTTTATTTAATTTATTCACCCTCTGGAAGGATGATAGCCAATTATATTCCAATTTAGCCATCCACCAAGGAATGCTTACCGCCATACACTTCAGAATTCTCGGGTGGATATAATGAATAGTCACTGGGCTGGATGACCGAAGAAACGTTGTTTTCTTCCTAACAGAGGCAAGAGGTTTTCTCCTCCACAAAACCTCCGCACAGTAACTGGGGACCACCCAGCGTTGTATTCACTACGTACAGAAGGTTCCTTACCCAGCAGGAAAAAAAAATGTTACATGAAACTGACCACACTTATAGGCCCAAGGCTAAAACTGCACGAATCTTCACCTCCACGCCTCCACACATCCACTCCCTATATACAAAGCTGTAGTGTGTATATATCTATATATACATACAGTCGTGAACATAACAATATTACAATTAGTAGCAATATATAATATAAAGTTGTATATTGTATATTGCTACTAATTGTACTATTGTTGTGTCCATGACTGTATGTATATATAGGTATACACGCACTACATCTTCGTATTATTGACCCAACACAACGGGGATGACACACCTGAAGACCCACCCCTATGTGTTTCTCGACATGTTCAATGAAAACTTTACGTTATTTAGTTTTAATAAACAGCGTTGTTAATGGCTCATATTGTAAGGCGTCCAATACGAGGGTGCTCAGTACGAAATGAATGTTCAGGCACGTAGCGTACGTTCTGTCGTGACCCAATTTAAGACACCATCCTGATATTCGCCTACTGGGAACCAGCCAGCATATGTGGTTTTCGAGTCGACATTAGAATTCTAGGTCTCCGGAATACAACAAGGTATGCTAGCCGCTTTTGTTTTAGAGTGCAATCTTGTGTGCCTCGCATGCAACAAATTTATTAAAACGTACAAATAAAAAGTATGTTCAATCCAACTGTTGCTTTGTATGGGCGAGAAATTCGGACTTATGATGTAAAGAAGAACAAACTGAATGTTGTAGAACATGGCGCTGGAGAAAATATTTGCACTTAGGTGAGACGTAGCAGGATAATGGATAAAACTGTGTTATATCACGTTTCATAATCTGTATAGCCTACTTCACAACGTAGACCAAACATTACGGACATAAAACCAAGAACTGTGGGGTAAATTGGCATGGGGAAGGTGAATACTTAATCAGTCCACACACGACTTCATTCGAGAACCTGAACGTAGAAATCAGGTATTGATTTATACGTCACGTATAGAAACGTATTTTAAGCATTCCTCAATGCAGTAAAAATCTTTTTTGTGTGTTGCAGTCTTCGTTGAGTACTTAAGCTGCCCTGGAGATACAGTATATCAAGATCCCATTTCACTTATGTACACAACTATTCTACATAGAACTGCTGCGTTTTGTTGCTTAGCCCCTCTACTCCATGCATACATAGTTACTCATGTGTAAAAGTAGCTAAATAAGTTTTACTCAATATTGTTTTTTACTTGTTGCATTTATGAAGATCCCTTGCGGACTCTAACATGTAGGAATGCTCAGTGGTATAATATAAAAGGTAAAGTGATCCCGTTACAGGCCCGGTGTGGCCCAGAGGGTGGGTAGAGGTATAGCTCTACTCTTCCATGACCGCGGCACTAGAAGGGAGTGTGTGGTCAGCAGCACGCCCCGGCCGCACTTTACCCCCGGGAAAGACCCGGTACTCATTGTACAGGAGGCTGGGTGGGCCCCAGGGCCGGTCTGGACGGGCGGAAAATCTCGTCCTCACCGGGATTCGATCCCGGACCGTCCAGCCCGAGTGGTAAAATATAGCTTAATATAAATATATAAGGAAGAACATTACGTGTTTTATTGATTGAGTGTTATAAATTGGGTATCGACAATGAAAGGAACAAAAACATTTTAAAAAAAGGAATCTGAGGTGGCTTTCATTTTTACAAGCTGAGTCCACCAAACTTCGCTACAAAGGAACCTCATCAGGGCGAATGAGATGTACAGTGCAACTGCTATGTGACACGGTGGATTAATGTTCGCCATTACAGTGAGCACACTCCTTAATATTTTCGTTTTAATGAGTAAAGTACACAACTGTAAAAGTTAGCTGACACGTTTCACTCTATGAATTCTCCTAAACACCATACTATTGCGGGTCATTATTTTGTAAATGGAGCGGAAGGCGGTCAGACACACAGGATAGCAATGACAATGTTGAATAAGCTGTCTCGGATACATGACGAAAGGGTGGTCCTTCATTCCTGGTTGATAGTCATAATTCATTAGCCCTGCACTGGAAAAATTCTTTTTTTTTTTTATTCTGCCATTTTTCTACCTACTCATTTTAAGTGTGGAAAGTTACTGTTGCACCTGACCACACTCAACGACACACGCGCGCGCGCGCACACACACACACACACGCACGCACACACAGTAGGGTTCCCCTGGACGAGAATCGGCATGTAATAAACAACTCTGACAAGACACAATAAACACAACAGACACATATCCATGCCCCCGGCGGGATTCGAATCCGCAATCCCAGCAAGCGAGCAGACACGAAGGATCTGAATTGGCTATTTCGGAATAACTGGATAATATTTGAATGTCGACTGTTCTGAATCCTAAAATTAAATTTGCAGTCTTTTTTATAGTTGTGATGACATAAGCCGGATAATATGGAATATTACCTAACGAGTTTGTAGACCCGATAGTCACACAGATGTGTTGTTAGGACAGTCAAATGTAGGAAGCTACATTGAAGTAGGCAAGAAAAAATTGCCTACAGAACTACATGCGAGTCTGTTGTAAAAGTCAGTCTTAACTGCGATAGAAGTGACAGAACAATATTAAAATGAACCTGAGATATAAGGGTTTTGATGTTGGGAGGTAGAGATAATAATATGTGTATTTGATATGCGTAAGCACTATAAGGCTGTTTTATTGCTGTAAGTTTAGTAATATAGGCCCTGATGATGGCAGATAAGCCGAAACATGTAGCGGTAATTAGGAGCGAAACATGTAGGGCTAATTAGGAGCGAAACATGTAGGGGTAATTAGGAGCGAAACATGTAGGGGTAATTAGGAGCGAAACACATGATAGTAGATATGTGTATTTGTTGGAGCTGTAAGGATTTGTAAATAACTTACAGAGCAGGGAATGAACAATGTGAAAGAGTGTAAAGAACTGTTTTGGTACATTTCAGTTGATGGTATTTTGAAATAACTTTTATCAGTCACAAACAACACGAAGATTGATAATTGAAGTTTTCTGTCACATTACGCCGTATAGACTGGTCAGTAGTTACCGACATTTGGAAGAAGTGCAGTTCATTCATTTTTAGGGTCAAGCGGTCCGAGGGTTGAAGGCTTACAACCCTTCTCGAACTGATTGACGGTGAAGATGGAGGATTTACGATTTTTTTAAACGTCGGTAACTATATCAGTCGAGACAGCGTGATATTCTAGAAGACTTAACTGTTAGAAGACATCGCTGTGAAGACTGTTTCATTTAATTCTCTTGTTTGATGCTCTTTACACAATAACAATTGTTTTCAAAACTATTTTACGCATTCACTTTACATAAATTCCTGCAATTTTGGTAGGCCTGTGCCCCGGCAAATAAGCAGCAACCAGTGAAACATTAATGTTATGACGTCATACACAAACGAGTCTGCTGCAGGCTGAACAAAAAGCAAAAAGCACTCTGCATTATTGATGTTTTCCTAAAGTATTTTCAGAAGGAAATGTATGTATAAGAGCAGTTACTTCCATCTCTGTCGTTAAACAGACGATATGCCCATTGTGCCCATCCATTATATCACCTCCCCCGACTCCTTAAGTCTAAAGAAAATAAATGCGGAGAGAAAACAAATGCAATAACAACTAGAGTATTAAGTGAATGTGATTGTTAAATGACAGAAGAGACGTAAAATGTAGCACTGTGATTAACACGGGTACCATGGTGTATATACATAAGGTTACTAATCTCACATCATTATTAAAAGATGCAATTATAGAAAACGTATATAAATACTATCATGAGTTTAATACGAACACATTCAAAATGTACTTCACTATTTCTAAATCCCCAGTCAAATAATACTTCAACACAGCAGACAAATTTGCATTCGTGTGATTACAACACGTGTCTAATCCTATTGATACATGTCAAAGGATTTTGTATCCTTCATGCATACCAGTGCTGGGGAGGTATAGGCTGTAGCTGAAACTGTCCTTATCATTCTTAATTCATGTCATATGTTATAAATACGTTCCTCACTCTAACCCGCATGAAGCCTGATGTTGCACACGTGACGTCGTAAGTACCCATTGAGCCACAAGAAATTGCAGTAGGCAGTTACTGAAACAAGAGCTCTAGAATAAGAGACGAAAGCGTTTACCTGCTTTGATTAAAGGACTGCAATACAGTACAGTCTGTGTTAACGGCCGTGAGTACTGTTGAAGTGTAAGGAGGTAACAGATATTCCGTGCTTGTGATTTATATTGCAGGACTTCTCCAGCACCAGCGACTCCCAGCATCGTCTGAAATAATGGCGAGAATCGTAAGACCACCAGAGGCAGCTGCTAGCATTATCGGGGGAGGGGGGGGGCGAAGTAATTCGTACAGAATGAAGTACCTGAAATAACGCAGTATCGCATGATGAAGATTAGTGTTAGTTAATAAAGGAATAATTAATTATGAATGATAAATTTTAAAGCACTTAGAATGAGTCCGTCTTACTTAATTCTCAGACAAATTTGTATTTTGAAATTTGCCTAAAGAAATACAGGAAAAACATGAGAAGAATCACCCATGATAGCCGGCACCCGTACCAACATTTAAAATGGAAAATTACCAATACGAAAAAAATTTACTTGCAATTTGATTACTGAAGTTACTTTTTCATTTACACAACTCTTTCTTCTTGTGTCCATCTTCGACAGAAGATATGTCTCGGCCAAAATAATCAGGCCATCATCAGGTCACAAGTTGTATAGGGAACCTAACACAGGAAGGATCAGTGCCTGAGGCAAGTAGTGAGAACTCATTCCTTCTACAATATTTAGCTTAACAGGACAATATCTTGAAATTGTGTTCATTTGTCTATACAACCAAATATAATTTTAATAACTGTCTAACAAGTCAACCACGAATTCCGAAGCACAATGAAGTTACGATTTAACTCGTTGAAGGGTTTTGTAAATCGATTGTTAACTTGGATGGAATTAACATGAAATAGGCCTAAATCCGGTTTTTGTTTTTTTATGTTTTGCTGACCGTGCATCCTGATATAACTGTGAGCAAATGACCAAATTGATGCACATTTACGTTGTATAAAACGTTTATTATTTTAATCCTCTACATGTTTCGAGCAACACTGTGCTCATCAACAGGAGATCGAATTGTATTAATACAGCATCTGGTATAGTACTCTCAGGAAGTGGCCGTCCGGTGTATAGGTTGAGAAGGAACGGAGTTCCCTCTCAACCAGCACACCGGACGGCCACTTCCTGAGAGTACTATAACAGATGCTGTATTAATACAATTTGACCTCCTGATGATGAGCACAGTGTTGCTCGAAACATGTAGAGGATTACAATAATAAACTTTTATACAACGTAAATATGCATCAAGTTGGTAATTTACCCAGAGTTATCCGGTTTTTGTTGTTCTTTGTACAACTAAACTAGAAAAGAAGATGTAAAACGGAGTCTTGTCCATCCACACATCTGCCAGTACATTTAATTCCACAAATTACTGAAGAGAATTCTGTGATATTGGTGATAATACTTTACACTAAATATTTTTGAGGATTTCTTGCCTCTTGTTCGTCGTAACCCCCATTTTACGTGAAGCTCAAACAGAACTTGAACAACTCGTATGTATGTCACTTGTGTAAAAATATTTCGGGAGATATAGAACTGTTATTTTAGACGTCCTTGATAAAGCATATATTTAACCAATCATAAGAGAATATACGGTATATTATGATGTCTATTGTGACGCAAAATATTTGCATCCAAGGTACATGAAAAAAAGGACTCATTACATACATAAAACTGCTAAATTGCGTATTTGAACAAAGTGTGCATGTTACTCCGTTAGGTTACAACTTATCTTTCTACTGCACTTCAAGTAAAAAGATATGATACAGTACCCTGTCTCAGCTACCTTGTCTCACAAGTGTTGTATACTTCAGATAAATAAACAGTTTAACAAATTTATGAGCAACCTGTTGTGTATACGAGGCTCACAATATCGCATACATCCGAATGACAAATGCGTGGCCACTAGATGTGTTGAGAGACGCAATCCCCCCAGCACGGCTCCAGTGAAGTCCATCTGTCTAGCGAGGCTTTCAGTCTCTCAGAGTGAACCAAATACCGACCGGTGTAATGAATGGACATCTCCCCATGGTTGACCTGAGAAGGCACTGTGATACCGCTGCCCCCCGACCGGTAAACAAACCATACACACTACAGACGCAAGGGTGTACAGACCCGTTAATAATTCTGTCCCTCCAGCAACATCATGTTTACGTAACAATTTTGAGGTGGAATTCGGACTGTGTAAAGAATTAGTGATCATCGCAGCAGTAGCGTAGCTAGATTTTTTGAAGTTCGGAGCGAGAAGAAACAAAAGATTTACCTCACAGAAACTATGAAATTTTAAAGAATCGCAATCATTTATTGAATTTCCTTTTATTAGTTTCCATAATTTAAAATGTGTTGAGCGCAAAAATCGAGTGCTTTCGTTGAAAATATTCGTTTTGTCGCCCCTTGAACTCTGCTGACGGGGACGGCAGCTCCACTAGCCCCACCTTAGCTACGACCCTGCGTCGCGGTCAGAATATTCACAAATACTCAAAGATAATAAATGCACAAGAATATGAATATCATGCACAAATATTCATACTGTCAAATTCAAGGTAAAATAAAGCACACGGAACACAAAATTACACGTAAAATTTTGTTGGAAGAATCATTGGTAGGCCACTTGAAATGACATATGGTTATCACATTATAGGCTTCAACAGACAAATTTCTAATCGTGCAGATGTTCATTTTACTTCGGGACCCTAAGCTGTACTCACACTACTAAGCAAAAATATAAATTCAGTAATTACATACACTGAGAAGTAATAACAGTGGAATAGTAACAACAGACTGAAGGGAAGGAAGCAGGTGGGCGAGCGTCAGATTATAAAAGCACGATATGAAAAGTGAAAGAAAAAATCAAGAAAAACCTTCCAACCGTAATGTGTCTACGATGCAGCAGGTCCTTAAATGGATCAAAATATATAATTCGTAACGGCGTAGAATATGGTCTGGATCTAAGAAAAGAAATTTTGTTTGAGATTTTGATATATTGCTTACGTAGGAGATTCATAATTTCTAATGTTTGACTAATGTTATTAGCGTGATTAAATCAAGGAAGCTGAAATAAAGAGACACAAGACACATGAGAGGGATAAATGCTTGCGAAGTGATAGACGTAAAGTCTAAATGACGAAGTTGATTATGAGTCTCAGATACGGATAGAAAGAATACACTGCAGATAAGGAGTGAATATCAGTTTGGTTTGCAGTTGCACAGGGCGTGAGCCAGTGGCTGGATTGTTTTTACTGAAATAACAACGTATAATTTAACTTCTAATAACTTCTAAATAATTCTAGAACTTCAATATCTTTCAGAAGGTGTGACGAGTGTATAGAGCTTAAGACTTTATTTTAAAATGTTATATGTAAAAGGTAAAGCAGTCCCGTTACAGGCCTGGAGTGGCCCAGAGGGTTCCAGGAAATTAAGGTTCCCAGATTTCATGACAACGACACAGGATGGTGGTAAGGTTGTCAGCCTTAGGCACCGGCCGCCTTTACCCCCAGAAAATGCTCCTGGTACTCATTTCTGTTAGAGGCTGAGTCGACCCTAGGGCCGTAGTGCGATCGGAAGGATTTTATGTCAATGAAAAATTCCAATGACACCAGCTGGGAAAAATGTTATATATCTTTTCATTTTAATGATTTTTTTTCTTAGCCTACTGTCAAGTGCAGGTTGTAGGTTTCCATATGGCAGTAGATTATGTTACGAAGTTTGAGTTTCTTACAGCAGTATTGTTGGGGACTCAAGTATTCTAGATTTCTGCGTTGTGCCAATTAATAAAACAGTCACAGGTGCTTTAAAGGAGTGTGATCTTCAGGGTCAGGCCGACCACGAAAGTTTTTGGACTAGTAGACTGCAAGTCAAGAAAATTCCTCAGACTGTTAGACCCCAGGCAGAGAAATGGCGCACTCCTTTGAAACTGCGGTGAATGTTTGCCAGTACAGCAGCGGACTTGTGTCTTGTGTCAGAGTAGTCTGAATTCAAGTTGCAAAACATTCACTGCTTGATACAGACCTATGTTAGGAACTACCTCAATTGTAACTCATGTACTGAACTGCTCTTTATTTTCTTCCATATTAAAGACAAAATTGTGGTCTCTAACTTTGGCATTATGTGTTGCAACGGTAATTTTGCTAGATAAGCATTTCCCCATTCAGTATAAAGCAAAGATTATTTCCTCCCATAAGTTTTGTTTTTAAATTTATTTACATTGAAGTACTAGCCAATCATAAATGTAAATTCTCCTACACGAGCACTTACTACATCTGACCTACCATCAAGGCCTACCAATAGGATGTGCCTAAGAGCTGTAGACATACTGGTCTAAATTATCTTTGCATGTTTCAAAGACGCTACAAGTCCCTCCCCAGCATTAACCTGCCTGTCGCTGGTTACCGTCCGATTAATTCCTCAGCCGAACCCTGCAGATTTTACCCTGAATGTCTATGTTGCCGACCTAAATCGATATTTCGTACCTACGTCGAAGCCCTGTGTTTGCTTCCTCAATATTGCCTCTTGTATAACCACACCGGTCATAATTTGGATGCCATAGTGTTTAGTAAGGGAATACCACTGCGTGTATGTTTAATTACTATGTACATCACAATAGCATCACACCATAATTTAGTCTGTCTTTATAAATGTAAGACGAGAGGCGACACATTTGCTACAGATTGCACAATTTAACCTGCTTGTAGCGGTTCCAGAGCGATGAGCCAAAAAAGTAGTAAACACACAATCAAGTATCACTTCTAAGGGCAAGTCAAGTACAGTGTTTACGCCGGTCAACACGGTAACCTGACACAGAGCAAACATGCTTTTATGAATTCTCTATTGCGAAAGTAATATAAAATGGACAACAAGAAACTTACATGAAAATATAGGATTTCGACAGGGATATTAGACTCCGGTGTTTTTAGTTAAGACAAAGTTTTGTCTTTTATGTTTTCTGCATCGTGCTTTGTGATATAACTATATAACACAAACCAACGAAATACAAAATTTTCTAAATTAATATTTAATTTCTGATTTCCCCTCCATGTTTCGAAACTCGTGGGTTCATCCTCAGGAAGACAGATTGTAAATGCAATATAGTATTTTGACGTTTTGTTGACCGTGTATCTCAGTATATTTATCTCGGTATTTAACCAACTTGATGCACAAAATTTGTTTCACAATAAGTTTTGTTTCATGCCTCTACATGTTTCGAGCACATGTGCTCGAAACATGTTGGTTAAATACTGACAGCAATATAGTATGTTTATTTATATATATATATCGGTATGAGCAGTCTAGTGGGTGGGTAGTGTGCTTTCGAGCACACTTCACCAGACAGCTGTCACAGATGCATGTAAATATATCATACTGCATATACAACCTGTCTTCCTGAGGATGAACCCACGAGGTCCGAAACATGGAGGAGACATCAGATATTAAATATTAATTTAGAAAATCGTGCAGGTCTTTAGTTTGTGTTGTACAACAGTTTTGTCTGCTGTTCTCCGTCTCTTTCAAGCGAAGTACTTAGGAAACTAAGAAAGCAGGTATCCGTAGGCGTCAACTTATAGATATTTTTTCTTAATTACTTAGTTAATTTTTTTCCTGTGTCGCTGCGGCCCAACGCGGGCCTTGACCTCCTCATTCTTCAGGTTTCTAGATCACACACAACGACGCACCACAGTCGGTAGGACTCCTCTGGACGAGTGATCAGCTCGTCGCAGACCTGACAACACACAACACTTACAATAGACAAACATCCATGCCGCCGGTGGGATTCGAACACACGATCTCAGCAGGCGAGCGGCCGCAGACCTACGCCTTAGACCGCGTGGCTGCTGGGACCGGCACTTAGTTACTTAAATTCATTTATTTACAGACGCGGCCGGTAGCTTCAATTACACTGCGGAATATTAGAATGACAGCGAACAATGAGAAAGAAAATGTGTGGGTGGAAACTGTTGTGGCTGGATGATTATACTGTATATACTGGTGTGTGTTCTGAAATCATGTAAGATGAGGTGGCTTGGAATTAGCTGTGTAGGCTACATAAATGAACAAAATAGGCAATGTAGGTACCTGTAACGTAACGGATATGATGCCGTTTATATCAAAGTTAGCGCTTTCATTGTGATTTAATGTCGCTGGCAAAAATGTAACGTACTTAGGTCTTCATATAAAGTGCTTGATTTTATCCAAGGGTAGAACTCGTTGACAGGTCTTCAATAAAGCCCCCAGTATCAAATTTCACAGAAATCCGTCCAGTGGGAGCCGCTCCGATACATACAAACAGACAGACAGGACATGACATGACGAAACTTTACAGGCGCATTGCAAGACTGCACAAACGCGACTAAGAAGCAACAACATGGAAGAAAGAATTTAAACATATTAGGAAGAATGTTAATAAAATTGTTATTATTATTATTATTATTTCTACGATCTCACAAAGAAAGAGCTGGTACATACAGTAATTAAACTATATATTTAATGGGAAACTTCCTAGAAGTGACATCTTAGAAGAACTACAAGTTTCTGTTGGTTCAGGATCTTACTTGATGTCTGGCTTTGGGATTTGATTGACTAGTTAACTTAGTTTGTTAGTTAATTTGTTTGTTTGTTTTTGTTTGAATCTGCAGTTAGTTCGTTTTGTTTGTGTTTGTTTGTTAAAGCCTGACCTAAGTCCAAGATACCTTAGCAAACACAGTCGTGTTGTTTCTTTACTACAGACATGAAACTAATTATTGCAGTACATTGTAAATGGCGTCTACTGATATTTATACATCCATGTGTACGAACGTGTTGAACGGGGGACAATCTGAACAAGACAATATGCTTACAGGTCACAGGTATCCCAGCAGACAACTTCGGCGTTTCTTAGTTTGAAAACTCAAGATGTTACATTTGGACTTCCCATTCTGAGAGCCCTAATTAGAGCAGGAAATGAAGAAACTGACAAAGAGGTAGATGGAGCTAGACGAATAACAACTGTTCTGTAGAAAAGGTCAAAGAGTGAAAAGAATTAAAGTACAGAAAACAAAAAAAAAATCTACACACAAAGAAGGATATTAGAATTAGAGGTGGAACTGCGCGTACTTTATGTAGGGTAAGTTGGCAAAAAAGGGCGTTATCTCTTTTGACATCTGTAAAGCAATGTAATATAAAGGTTTTTCTTGAACAGAACATTCGCAATTAGCTGTCTGCTTATAGTCTCTCACCGTTGATGTCACTGAAGTCATGTAACAGTGAGGATTGCTACATGCATCACCAGTCGGCTCCCTGTGGAAGGACCCTAATGTAGGGACACATTGATATTAATAACGTTTAGATTGAGCAGGGCCATATGATTCAGGGTGGTGGAGTTCAGCTAATCGACCTTCCGGCAATACTATATATTCGCCTTTAAAGTAGCACAGCTGATAAAGATATAGTTCGAACGGATTTAAAATAGAACTATTCCACTAAAATGTCGTAATTACAGCATGTAAAACTGAGTAACTCCACAGAGCAGGAGCACTCCACAGATGATTACCGTCATTCGTTTCTTCAAGAAACACCTCGCTCGTCGTGATAGCAAATGGTTCGTAATCATATTCAAAAAGTCCGCTTTCATATTCTTGTCCTGCATCGGTTTAATCCACCCCACACCTTCACATCCCCTTTTTTTCATTTTAATGTTATTCTCCCATCTACACATAAGACTTCCTTTCAGATTCTCACAAAGCATATGTACATGTGCGTTTCGCAACTCCACGTGCACACTACATGCACCTCTCTTTCCACCCTTCTTGATTTCATCATTCGAATACTGACCTTTCAACCGTACACATTACAAAGCTCCTCATTATGCACTTTTCCTAGTCCTTTTCTTACTTATTCTCAAATCAGAATATTCCGATCATTTTGCTCTCGAATGCCCCACGATGCCTGCTTTCTTTTTTTTGGGGGGGGGGGGGGCGAGATTTTGGGTTTCATATTCTTGTTGACCGAATAAATTTAGAGATTTGTTTATTTTGATCCAAGTTTTGCTTTTTGTGTTTACTTTAGAATTTCATGCCAGAAAATTTATCGTTTCTTGTAGCTTATTATTGCGATAAATATAATAATAATAATAATAATAATAATAATAATAATAATAATAACCGTTATCATCATCGTCGTATTTCTGTGCTTTCCCTAGCGCTGTGTTCGTTTTACTTCCATTTGCCCTTATGCATTTTACTTTTGTGTATTAGTGTTGGTTTTGTAATTGATCATTACGCTGCAGAGACAGAATGGAAACAGATAAAGGGTTGAGTTATCATCAGCATTACTATAACGCACTTCTAGAATACGACCCCGCAGTTTTTGGTACTTGGTCTAAATTGTTCGAAAAAAAAACAGCAATCTTCTTCACAGAAGAACCCTGAAAATGGAGTTGAAGTAAAAACGGTTGTATGCTAGAAAACCGAACTTCGATACCATCAAAAGTACCTTAGATGCCGTATTATCATCATCATCATCATCATCGTCGTCGTCGTCGTCATTATCACCATTATCATCGTTATTGCTACTTCACTGAGTACGGTTGACCACAAAAATTCGTAATTTTGTTTCGTGATTGGTAGGACCTGAGTTCAAATTTAGAAATCGTGAAATATTACCTTAGTGTAGGTATTTACAGTCCCCCCCCCCACAAAAAAGGCGGGAAATAATATCAAACTAGGCGTTACATAGGCTAAGTTATTGACGGCGTCGTGAAAACATGTTCACAAGAAAAAGCGCTGCATTATTTTTAATTTTCCTTCAAAATGACTCAAGGCCCGTCCGTCTGGCATTACCACTGTAATGCTATGAAGCAGTATTGCCAGATTATCGGCTCCTAAATTGGCGCAGCGGAGCATGAACACTGTCCCACCGAAACACCCTTGTTTTCCCCGCTTATCCTTTCGGTCCGATGCTGCTAACGGAAGACAGATTTAATCTTGTTTCAGCTGAGCGACTCATCTTTATAACATCATTCCATTCTGTCTTTCTGACAATGATTAATAGACAACCTTTATACAAAAGTTTGCGTGGAAAAGTGCCAGTGAAAAATTATTACAAAGCTTAAGGACAACCAACATCTGTTGCCTGTATCCTTCAATGTGTTTACTCTCCTAGATTATTTCATGTTGAAGAAATAATACAATGCATCTTATATCACTATTTTTCATTTTTTTTTCCTATATTCGTTACTAAGATGGGCATAAATTTTCGTTTTCGGAAGTAGAACAAGCCGACTATAACTTGCTGCCTGTGTGATAAATTACCTTCGCTGAAATCCGAAACCAGTCCGTAAGGTCTGAGCACGGGAGATGAACTGGAAAGAAAAGTTACACAAAACTGTGTGCATGTCGTCTTCAGATTCTTGACGTAACAGAGCAACATGGCGCCAATAGAACAGAACGGAGTATTGTCACGCCATCAGGAGATGTCATGGTTCATTTATATGAAGGTGTGGGGTGCCTAGTTCAGTTGCGTTATTTTGCTTGTTTCTGAAAAAATGAAAAATCGAAATGGAAGAATAAAAAAGAAGTCACGAAAGAGCCGACCTTCGAGATGAAGACTGAACTTTGGGCAACCCAAGCAAAAAGCACAGGTGCTACCTACTCATTACTTACTTAATTACTTACTGCATGGTGCAGAGTCCTTCTTGAGAATCTAAGCGGTTCTCAGCCAGTCAAGAAATTCCCCGCATTTTATGGAAACCGAAGGCTTATTTCCGCTTTTAAAAGTCCCCACCACCTGTCCCTATCCTGAGCCAGATCAACTCAGTCCATGGCCCCCCATCCCACTTTCTGAAGATCTAAATATTATCCTCCCATCAATGCCTGGATCTTGCAAGTGGTCTCATTCCCTCAAGGTTTCCTCACCGAAACCCTGTATACACCTCTCCTCTCCCCATACGTGCTAGATTCCCCGCCAATCTCATTCATTGCTCAGGTAGTACCAAAGGGTCAGTCCAGGCCCCAGGTACATGCATCTTCTTCGTAACGAAGCCGGATTTTGCAATGAGGAGTTGTTAGTACTTCGCCCAACCCCCAAGCTGGAGGACCACCCCATGTCGGCTGTCTCTGACTGCTCATTCGGTATATTCGCAGCCACCATTCATATCGGAGGCCGCTCCTCCATCCGCGCCATGCCGCGGTGACAGGGACCTGTTTATCGTATGCTTCATACTCATTATGTTACTTGTGTTCATTTTGTTTCAAAATTTTGGAAATTATTGCGATCTATAAACAGTAGCCGGTTTCTGGTAATATTGTATTTGAAAAAATAACTGTCCCTCTTCGAGCAAGTTTTATTGTAAGCGGGACCAACATAAATATAAAGCAAATTTAAAGCAAAAAATTCTGCCTATCTACCAAAAAAAAAAGTGAAAAATTTAAAAATAAAGCAAAGATGTAGGACTATCAACAGTTTAATAACTCCATCTTTTGAAAAACTCTATGGATTTTACAGTATCAGAATCAATATAAAACAAAGTATATCAACAAATAATAAACTAATCTTCTGAAAAAGTAAATAAAAATAAAATTATAGAAAAGATCAATCAACTTGTCCCTTGATAAGTTTGGAACAACACAAATAACTAAGAATTAGTGCGGGTACCGGAGTGCAAGTGATGTCCGATCACTACGTGGGCAACATGTCTTGTATGTGTCACGCAGGCACAGTTCATCACACTGGACACAGCAACAGAAATAAATGGGGGCCAATATACCTTTGTTCTACAGCTCTCTCTATTGCACGAGTATATACAAAGTGCAAACACGCCCCACAGCATCTACAAGATTGCCAAACGCTTTCATGTTCAGAGTTAGCGATTTATTTTTTACACTGATTTCAAAATTTCATTGTCATATCGAGACTGTAAGGAGAGCTTGATAAGCACAACCACATTTATCAGTGACAGCTTTCAATACCTAAGGAACAGAGATACAGAACACCACGAGACAACGTTGAAGGAAAAGTGAAACAGACAAAATTGAGGGAGGGATAAAAGAGAAAGGCAAAAATAGAGAAGCAAACACGTCAACTGCTTTCTTTTCAATAGTTGCGACAGTAACAAATATCGCCTATGTTATCAACACGGAATGAATGCGATTGTGAATACACACAGTGCACACGTGTAATGAACTCTCTTTGTTGTTAAAGAAGACTCAGGCATCGAGATCTTTCAGTTCTTCCGTACGATTTCGTACACTTCATTCTGGTCTACTTCTAAATTCATGCAACGAATCAGATCTTCGTTTCACGTTTTCTTCTTTAATTAGTAAACAACCGTATAAACACAACTACAGTTGTGTCTAACTGCGATACACTAATTAAATAATTTCATTTATTTCAGAATAAATTACACTTTAATTAATACGATAAATTTAATAGTAGATTACCCAGGGTAATGAAATACTACTCCCAACTGGCAGAAGGAATCATGGTAGACCTTTGAAGAGACTTCTGGATAAGTGAGGCCGGAACGAGTCAATAAGTGGCCCAACTCCATGACAGATATATGATGATGATGATAATGACGACAAATTTAATGAATATGACAGATAACACAAGGACTTACAAATTTTACTGCGGAAGTTACCGCACAGCAGAAGTGTTTTATCGGATAGAGAAAACTACATGTCTCTAAATATTAAAAAAAAAATTTCGGAAAATAAGTTTAAAATTAATGTTTTTTTAGTTGTAACACTTCGAGCTCTTAACGTTTAATTCGAGATTTAATAGCACTCCTATACGACATCTCGACGTCTTCCCCACAGCAACTGAAGCAGTTCTCCATCACTTCTTGGTACGAGCTTTGCTGGTCCCTGTTGATAGATGTCTGTGTCCTGTATTATCGGGCAGCTTGTCACAACTGTTTCCACTTCGCATTCATCTTTAAATTTGTAACCGCCAAGATTCTGCTTCAGCGATATAGATTGATGACATTCAGTCCCCGGCGAATTCCCCTGGTGCAATCAGAGTCGGGGTAGCTTCTTCAGTTACGCAATAGTACATCACGTATACTTATATTTTGTCGAACCTGTTGCGCCGTATTTAAACCTGTTCCATAACAGAACTGAAGGTTATGTATGAATGAACGTAGTGGTAAATTTTTCTCCATGCACATCATGAGGGCTTCGTGGGGAGTAAAGTTATCACACTTCGTCTCGAGAGTAGATGCAGTTGAGTGGCTCACTTTACACACTTACAATTTTACACTTACCACTTTACACATTTACAAATTTACACATTTAACACTTTACACACTTACAACTTTACATACTCACCACTTTACACACAACCTTATACACTCTCCACTTTACACATTTACAACTATACACACAAATTTACAAATTACCACTTTACACACAACCCTACACACTCTCCACTTTACACATTTACAAATTTACACACAACTTTACAAATTACCACTTTACACACAACCTTACACACTCTCCACTTTAAACATTTACAACTTTACACACAACCCTACACAATTACCACTTTACACACAACTTTACAAATTACCACTTTACACACAACCTTACACACTCTCCACTTTACATATTTACAACTTTACACACAACTTGACACAATTACCACTTTACACACAACCCTACACACTCTCCACTTTACACATTTACAACTTTACACACAACTTGACACAATTACCACTTTACACACAACCCTACACACTCTCCACTTTACACATTTACAACTTTACACACAACTTTAAAATTACCACTTTACACACAACCTTACACACTCTCCACTTTACACATTTACAACTTTACAC
>Ga0123354_10003101_pt1 | contig 22708 bp, 9 predicted proteins | sample TergutLab28metaG_2_FD_97872 | JGI IMG/M metagenome (GOLD analysis project Ga0123354, IMG submission 97872) | Labiotermes labralis P4 segment gut microbial communities from Petit-Saut dam, French Guiana - Lab288 P4 | ecosystem: Host-associated > Arthropoda: Insects > Digestive system > Gut ... | reverse complement strand
TTAAAATACTTCCTACAACTCCTACATGTTTCAGTCTGTCTGGACCATCTTCAGGGAGTTTTGTTTTGCCTTATATTGAAGTTGCTAATGCTTCTATGCTTAATATATATGGTACTGCAGCAGCATGTCAGTACCATATATATTAAGCATAGAAGCATTAGCAACTTCAATATAAGGCAAAACAAAACTCCCTGAAGATGGTCCAGACAGACTGAAACATGTAGGAGTTGTAGGAAGTATTTTAACCAAGTGACGTGTCTTAATGTGTAAATAAGACTTTAGAATCACATATTGGTGCAATTAGTTGGTTATATTTTAATAAAATTTACTGAAGTAATTATTTTGTTTACATAAACTGTCTTCATTTTGAAGACGCACTCACAATAACTCACAAAAAATTCACTTTCTGTGAGCACTACCCTACCCACCCTTAGTGCACACGACACTAGTACCGGGGTGCTGCTAAGTCCTTAGCCCGACCAGGAAGGAAACAACTCGGAAGCATGTCATGGACGCTCGATTTCAACATCGAGACGCCAGCTGTCATCAAGTTTTTTTTCCTGCAAGGCAAGGCGCCGAAGGAAATACACGCCATTCTGACAGAAACATTAGCTTGTTTCCTTCCTGGTCGGGCTAAGGACTTATCAGCATCCCTGTAGTACAAACTAGTCAGCTCCGAAACGGCAAACCGAGCCTCGTTCGTCACAAACCAGAATCGTGGACTGTTTCTTAAATGGGACAAAGCATAATAAATATATAACAATGAAACAGTTGACGCAACAACAATGAAAACAACATTCGGACAGCAGATAAGCAGTAACAAGGCACCAAAAAATATGGATTATTGGAATACACAACTATTCAAAAACCCGGACACCGGAGTCTAACTACATGGATATAACAGACAGAATTGAACAAGGACATCAGAATGGTGCCGCACTCCGCCACGTAATATACAGACTTCATCAAACCTTTTTTTACAAATGCCATACTGTTCACGGAACACGCATACATGTAATTCCACTTACGGCCAATCACTAGGCCGATTTTCACCACTTTAACAAATGTTCAACACTAAGTGAAGATCTCTGCAATCAAAATTCACCAGAATTGGCCAATAAACGTGCAAAGTAGAAGTGAATATTCAATTCCGCCAGTAAGTAAAATATGACTTTCATGGCACCGATTTCCACTCAGAATCACTAGCATTCTTGTAAATGTCTCCTGTCCGAACGAACGTATAACCAAATCGGAAGAAAAATGTAGAAAACACAACTACGGCTTTCAATGCACCGACTTTCATGAAAACTCACAATTTCGTAACGGTATTACGTGGAGAGCTGCATAACATTTCATCTTAATGGGTCAGCAGATATGATAGATAGGTAGATATAGATAGATTAGACAGACATAGATACATAGATTTGATTAGATTGATTAGATAGATACATAGATTAGGTAGATTGATACATATATAGATTAGATTAGGCAGATACATAGATAGATATATATAGATTATATTGATTAGAGATACACAGATTAGATAGATATATTTTAGATAGATAAACATAGATAGATAGATAGATAGATAGATAGATAGGGACAGGAGGCGAGTCCTTGTGACTGCGGTAATGAACCTTCGGGTTCCATAAAATGCGGGGGAATTTCCTGACTAGCTGTAAACCTGCTAGCTTCTCAAGAAGGACTCTGTTCCATGGAGTAAGTAATTAAGTAAGACACGAAAGAATGGGCAGAACTTCATGTACGTCGGTAGGTCAAGTATGGCTGACGTGCCTATTTTCACGAAATCCATACTTGCAAGACAACGTTTCGTAAAGAACTCAAATCGAGTTTTATGAGAATCCCACATTCGGTTTAGCCGCTGATGTATGCTACAGACTGACAGACGGACCAGGTCTCCACATTAGGTGTTCCTTTACTTACAAATAACGCCTAAAAATAAAAACAGTCAAAGAAATAAGGAATATCCTGGCTCTTTGAACAAATGCCACAGCATTACCATGATGCGCTCCGGCCCGACAATACCACTGATTTTAGTGTATATTACAGCGTCAACCTTTACATTCATGGACTATCTGCACGTCGTTAATTAAAAGCATCTAACCTATGTTGCACCCTACAGAAAAGAAGAAACAGAAAATAGGCTTATTTACATATAGCACACACTCGCCGTAAAAAAAAAGACAACTTATTAAGTACAACATGACATGATACAAAGTAGTCACCACAATGAATCTTACTCTCCTTCATTATAGTCACTTGTTCTTCTGTTGGTACGCTTGCAGCAAGTAATGATGGGAGATTCGTTCGACATCATCAGGGTGTTCACTGTGAAAAGGAATTACCCTAAAAGAGGCGTTCACGTGTTACGCAATAACGGACAACACTAATGCTCGCGATACTCCAAGAAATTGTGTAATGTTTGATAAGAAAGCCCGAAGAAACATGTTCCGACTTAGTCTCCAAGGTGTTCGACGTTCAAGTTCAAGAACTAGGACCCCGTTAACGTGTTAACAGGAGTGTACGAAACGTCGGCAATCACCTACCAACTATAAGGCATCGCACCCCCAAAAGAAAACAATGCTCACAGATGTTCTATGCTGTTCTGACGAAAGTGATCTCTGAGTGTTCCACCAACCAACTTCACATGCTAACATAAGAGGTCACCACCAAACATGGACATGCCGTTGCGATTATTGGCGGTTTTGTAGCAACCTTAAAGATAAATATAGAAAGGTCGGTGCTTGTGGACCCCGTTTTATAAAAATCTGCATAAATATTGCTTTATGAAGGCCGTAATATTTTAAACGCCATCGTAATAACCCCTGACATATCAGCTATTATGAAAGAATGGTAAATTACTCAAAAATTAAATCTTTTCGAAACTAAAATGGAATTTGCCTCACGACGTAACAAGCCCACTTAGTCGCAATGCTTTGGCAAAGTCGACACTGCTTTGCTCTTCCTTTACAGTGCTAAAACCAATCTTTTACGATCGGCATAAAATTTTATTTAGTGCAGCTGCTACAGTGAAGATGAACAGAAAAACTGTGCGGGTTTCGGAGAAAGCATGTAAGGCGAGTAAAATGAAGAGCAGAATAGACAATTCCAGTTCTCATTCAAAACGTTGTGGTTTCGGCGATTTTGAACAAACACAAAATACCACCGTCTTCCTTGCCATAACTCAACACAATGTCGTTAAACGAGTCAAGGCGAACATGTGGAAAGGAATAAAATGATTTCCGAACAAGTGCATTACTATACAGTGGAAATACAAACAGGGTCTACATGCACCGACCAGCCCCCTCTAATCACTAAGCTCGACAGGCCAGACAGACTGTAGAAAAAGTGTATGACACCGTGCCTTGAAATTCCGGACATAACTATGTTTAGCGATTAAAATATCTGGTGTTCACCCAGGCAAGAGCTTCAACTAGGGACAACATATTTAAGAACGCCCCAGCGCATTTCCCAACGACGAATATAGTTACGATTTCCACAGATTAGTGCTGGTAATACTTCGTAACGCTTTGAATGAAAATACCTAAATTGAAAACCGACTACAGGATATGACTGCTTCGCAGTGACAAATTTTATTTCCGACAACCACAGGGCGTACGTAGTCTTAATTACGACAATGTGCTCATGAAGACAGAATAAACAAAACTCCAGCTCTTAGGTTTTATATCATAACTGCCCTAGAAGCTCATGAAAGTTTCACGACTTTTTTCTTCAGGGCGATAAGAACAGGTAACTTATGCTTACGATTCTACAAAGCAATTTCAGCGCCTTCAATTCTACAAAGCAATTTCAGTGCCTGTCAGTTCTCTAAAGCAATTTCAGCGCCTGTCAATTCTCTAAAGCAATTTCAGCAACTGTCAATTCTACAAAGCAATTTCAGCAACTGTCAATTCTACAAAGCAATTTCAGCGCCTGTCAATTCTACAAAGCAATTTCAATGCCTGTCAACTCTAAAAAAAAACTTCACTTATTTTGGGAAAATATTAACATCAACATGCCACTTTTTGTCTGGAACTTCCTACCATTTCTTACCCGGGCGTAAAGTGAACGGGGAAGTCATAGACTCACTTCCTTGTTTAACGGAATATATGAACGCGTACAGGTAAGACCTCCATTCCCAAACACCTCTGACAGAGTTTAGCATCACTGTCAGCTAGAATAACATAAAGTCACTCACTGAGAAGTCCCGCGATTACAATAGTTGGTGAAATCGCGAAACGCGTACATTGTCAGTCTCTGACTGTGGCCGGACTGTCGCATTTAGCCAACACCCACTCAAGTAATAAACCTGAGTTGAATCATGTGACCTGTGCATCAGGAAATGCGACTATGAAACGTCAATTAGTCATCCATTTGATGCCACGAATTTTCACACACACACGAGATCGATTAATTTGTCACTAGTCGACAGGCATCAGACACGTGCAGGACTTCCCATCAGTGTTTCATTTGACGGGGACATTTTAGAAGGGCTGAGCGTTTCTTCCCCGAATTTCGCGGCGGAGATTCGAACAGGGTACATCCCCAAGTACACGTTAAGAGTGTTACTGCGTAAACCAATTTGCTCGGTGGTCTGTTACCGCGTACAGAAAAAAAGGTGCTTCGTATTACATAGCATGAAACATCCCTTTCATGTTGGAATATCAATAAAGGCATATCCCAAATAACAGGCAAAAGTGTACGCAACAATACAGGCCTACATAACGATAGGTAAAGATAAAGGTAAGGCAGTTCCGTTACAGGCCCGGACGGGCCCAGAGGGTTCGAAGTTAAGGTTCCCAGATTTCGTGACAACGGCACAGGATGGTGGTAAAGTTGTCAGCCTTAAGCACTGGCCGCCTTTACCCCAGGAAATACTGCTGGTACTCATTTCTGTTAGAGGCTGAGTCGACCCCAGTGCCATAGTACGATCGGAAGGATTTTATGTCAATGAAAAATCCACTGACACCGGCTGGGATCGAACCAGCGACCTTCCGATTTGTAGCACAGCACCTTAACCACTGTGCTACCGCGGTCCCCACATAACGAAAGACTTATGTCAAAGTGTAATAAAACACTCTGTGATTCGTCGTTACTTATATTCCTTCAGCCACAGAAGACGGAATCACACCAATTTCGCTAGGAAGCAGAATTTCGTATGACGCATCTACATTCAAAGACACCACCAAACGCCGTGACCGATTATGTAGTGTTTCTGCCTCGTATTTTGGAGATTCCGAGATGGAATCCAGGCCAGGGAATATCGTGACTGAGGATTTCAACGGTTCTTCGCACTCCTTTTATGGAAATTCCAAGATTGTACTGCATTAGCGTTAAATTGTTAAAAAGGGCACTTCATTCCGCACTTTCCATTTCATTGCCATAACATTCGACGGTATACTGTCTGAGCTACTGACTGTCGTTAATTAATGCACACAAGAAGAAGGCTGTCCGTTTCCTGCCAACAATTCCAGGCTCTAATACAATCGGATGAGGGGTAGTGTCACCGCCACAGTCCGAACGGTGGTCATAAATTTTTATTCCGCAATGTATTTACCAAGAGCCTTACACTTATTTATGTACTATTTACTTATATACGCGTTTCGATGTGTACCCAGGATGATGCAGGGCTTAGCATCCCAACATACATCGATAAATACGGCATACATAGGCATGCACAACATACAGTTCACAAGTTTCTGGCCATCGAAATACAATGCAACTGCAATATCTGACCTCCCAGGCTATGAAACCTGGCCTTTGGCATTTAATTAGTATAAACTCATACGAACTCGTCGTGGGCCGGGTAGCGTAGACGGTATAGCGACTGGCTGTACGGTCTGGGGATCGAATCGCGGTGGGGGAGAGATTTTCCGCATCCGTCCAGACCGGCCCTGGGGCCCACCCAGCCTTCTCTACAATGGGCACCGGGTCTTTCCCGGGGGTAAAGAGCGGTCTGGTTGTGACGTTGACCACTCACCCCTTCTAGTGCCGCGGTCAAGAAAGTGTAGAGCTATACGTCTACTCCCCCTATGGACCGTACGGCCTGTACAGAGCCTCAGTGCCTGTACAAGGGTGCACTTTACCTGTACCTTTTATACGAACTCGTCAGTAAACAGTGGTAATTTATGATGCGAGTCTAATCCATTTCTTCTCGGCAAACTGAAACGTCGTCGATTCTCAAAGAACTGTCGACTTCACGTTACTTAAAACCCTATGACAGCCTACAACCTGAGTGCACTCAGATATTATCAAGCGCGTACACATCAAACAGGGTATGACAGAAACTCGACGTACCATTCATTATCACGTGTCGTGATATATTATCAACACAGCTGTTGAATATACTTCTCAATTTAAAACCAGCTGAACGAAAAGTGCCAGCGTCCGTTCTTTTCATTAACATATTTCAGGTTTTTAAGCACCTTTTGAAGTCTTAGAAAGTCCATTTTTGGCGCGTTCGCAACGAAAAGCTGCACTGTAAAAATGTGCCTATTAAAAATGCCATGTCGGTATGCAAGAAACACCTCAAGAACTGCTGGAAAGATGTTCATGAGATTTGATTTCGGGGGTTTTACTGAACTTGTCGAGGCATCTATTTTGAAATAAAATCATACAACAGTAAAGAACGCCTTACGTGACTCCCTAGTTAGGTTTTTTTTTAGCATCCAGAGAAGCATCTCCCTGACTTTTGGTCGCGGATTCCCGGTAGGACACGGTGTTTCTCCTGTGGGGTCATGAGTTTATTCCTGGGGCTCTGCCAATTCACAAAGCTTCGCAGCAAGCCTTGCTCCTTTTGTTAGAGTTTCGTTTATTCTGGTATGACTATTGTGATAAATACAGTGTCAATTAATTTACTGCTGATACTGGATACACAAAAGTTTCTCCCCGTATGCACTTTCTCAAGTCTCGATTAACAGGGCCAACCAATAAAATACAGTAAAACCTGTGAAGTTGGCCACCCTTGTAAGCCGGCCACTTATCACAGTGTTATAGAGCCGGCAAGTTCCTATAATATTATACATGGTAATTACCCCACAATTTGGTAATCTCTGTATCACGAATCGTCGCCGACTTCACGTTTGGTGCTATGTTTTAGGTTGAAGTTCTATCTCCATATGTTGACCATACGAAAGCGTTGTGTAGTATTTGTGTCATAATGACCATGGGCTAAAATCATAATTCATTAGCAGAACTTCTTCTTATTCCGACACTCAACCGTAAAGACGTTTTCGTCTTCTGCACCAGATCATTAGCTTTTCTAACTTTGACGAGAGGGCTCAAATTTCTCAGTTTAGCTTATTTAGATCATTTATTACTTCACATCTCCATCATTAGTACTATCTTTTTCTCATTCACTCTCCATCCTCTACAAGTATGGACAACACATTGGAATTTTCTATTCGTAAATGACCCATTGCCATACAGGAAGTCCCTAATCACTAAAGGGTTACGCACCTGCTTTCCAAATCAGCAACCTGTATCTGCACCCTGAACTGCAGATATGCAGAGTTCAATCTTCAAAATGTCAAGTGGTTTCCATAATATGGTCACCTGCATAAACTGGCAGGCTATGAATGGATCCAATTGTGGCTAACATAAACACGTCTCGCAGGATAAATATGTGGCGGTCCAAGAAACTTTTTGAAGCAAGATAGTGTCCTTAACTCCCAAAGGTCGGGAGCGGTTAATGTACAGCTTAAGTCCCGAAATATTCACCGGAATGAAAAACGTTCAAATAAAATTGTGCAGAAAAGTGAAACACATTTCACGTCCACCACACTTCTTCCGCATCTCTTATGTTTTCAGAGATAATTAAACAAAAGAGAGTGAATACGCCATAAATGTACGCTACTGTTACGTTTCCTAACCTGTTCTTAGAAACGTTCGCAAAGGTGTGAGAAGCGGCTATAAGCTTCGTCATGTCCGTCTGTCTGCATGTACCAACTACATTTCCGATGGACGGATTTTCGTAAAATTTTACAACGGGAACTTTTTTTACAACCTGTCGAGGAAATGCAAGTTTCGTTAAAATTGGACTAATTTAGAGCAAGCATTTTATACGGAGACGTGTCGTGGCTGTGTTCGAACTTCTATATTTCTTCTGCACGAATGTCTGGTTTCCTTCATTACAGATTCAACAACGAATCCCTTTTCGAAATGTGACACCATCTTAAGTACTGTTATTTCGAAGAAACTAAACACTGGTAAGCCACATTCTAAATTTCATACACCACCTTTCATATGATTTTCTCGTTATATAGGTTTCCACAATCAAAATCCTCCGCAGGAAACTGCACTGCATACTGACGAACAAAATAGTACCAAGATCTAACAAATATCCTTGGAGTTTTTTTTTTAACATAATTGTGACTGATACGCCAATGGGGATGTTCCATATATTAAAAAAGTACGTAGCACTGTGCTTCACACGTCTGTCAAGGGCTCACACTGGACCAGACTTGTGTGAATAAGAGGTTCAATTATGCAACATACAGCACAAGCGGTGGTATGCGAGGCACACAACGGCCGTTAAACATGCCGTGTGCCTGGGTTATGTTTTAAATTGGGCACCCTTACGTACAATTACAAAACAAGAAATGTGCGGCCACAGAGTTATCAAATGGTATTTACCAGTGCGAAGAGACAATGGCGCGAAGATATGAACGCGTCTAAATTTCACATGCTAGTACAATCCCTATCTTGTTTGACACCAGAAATACAAGCACTTTTGTTTCCACTTTCTTATAAGAAGCAAGCATAAAAATTAAAATTTGTTTGAACTTTAGACCTAACTTTCATAAAAACGCCTCAAGCCTGCCAGTTATATTTTCTGCTACCACAGCTTGAAGGCCTACATTTTGGAAACACTATTCTGACGTCTACAATACATTTCCTAATAACTTCTCACTCATAAAACTATTTGTTCTTGCTGTTTGACCTCTTATTGTATATTAGACAATTCAGCCTATCGTCATGTGCATTTGAACCTAGCCGAACGCAGGATACAAATGTTTCTGTACCCCAGTGTTTTGTTTTCTATTTATTTATAATTTACGGTTTTGTTTAACGACACCGTCAGTAGCTCCGTTTACACAGCGTCGAACGGTCCGACGATTGGTGAACAAATTAGAAACAATGTGGAACGAATTTGTTGTGGCGTAATTTGCGGTATTATTCGAACGTATGACTGAAAGGACAAAGAAAAATAACGACAAACTTGTCAAGATGGCCAGCCTCACGGTTACAAACCCACACTTACAGCAAATGAAGCAAAATCCAACGTTCACAGCACACACACACACACACACACACACATATATATATATATATATATATATATGGGAGTTCGTATTTCATCGTGAAGAAAATAATACAAGGCATGAAATGTGAACAGAAACTAACCACGAGGCGAGTTCGGATCCTCGCACCCAGGACTCTCCTCAGATGGTCATATTATTTAATCCACTGGTGTCAAAACTTTTGTTGTGCACACTTCGTATACACATTAAAAAATGTTAACACTCTTATTAACGCGTCTTTTTATGTGTATTTTAAAGATTCGTTATGTGTCTTACGCTGAATTTATGATGCATGTATCGGTCACATATACCCTCAAAATTTAAGCTCAACAAAATGTTTTGTAATTTCTCTGGCACCATATTAGTAGGTAATTAAAATCAAGAATTTCAGCAGTTAAGCATTAAATACGGTTGCTGTATTTTTTCCTTCACTATTCGTCATGCAAAACGTATGGTATCCTCATTAAAGTTTCATCCCATAGAAAGCAATATCAAATATTATCACTTCACGAATTTTTGTCTTACTTATTCGGTATGCAAATCGAATCTCTCTGCACCTCATTGTGTTCAATGATTATGACCTCACTGGCAATACCGTTTTTTTGGTAATTATCTCACAAACGACACATTTTTCGGGGGAAAAATGTATTTGACAATAAATGTGCATTTTCATTTTCTCTGTAAGTTTAATCTGAAACCTTTTTTTTTATTTCGGGAAGAATTGAGATATAAAATCATAAACGAAAGCAGGTCTTCACGTAAACGGTCTCCTATTTTTCCCATTTTAACCAACATGATTTTCCCCACAGACTTTAACAGAGTCAACAACATGAAATTTCACGAACAATCCGCCCAGTGGAAGCACAGTTGTTCCATACGGACGGACGGAAGACATGACGAAGCCAGTGGTCGCGTTCCGCAACTTTGCGAACGCGACTAAAACCTTAAAGTACATTTATTTTATAAACACCAAACAAAGATCGAAGGTAATGGTAAAGGTAAAGGTAAGTGTACTGTTGTTTCCTGTGTACGTCATCTAGACACAGTAGAGGGACTGAAGAGATCAGCTACATTCACTCTTAACCTCGAAACCAGATGGAAGTGAGTAAGCAAAAATCAAGTTTGGAGGAAAGTACGATGTTAACATGCAGGCCCACGCGCAGAGTGCTACTAAAAGCACCTTGAAGATGCGGTAACCCCTCTGGCACAATGTATTGCGGGTACATATACATCTCAGGCTGTCACAAAAGGTGCAGGTTCTTGTGAAGCACACCGCACAGTAATCATCTAAAAGCTCTGTGTTGTGGTGATTTGGACGGCCACATGTATCTACACTACCATATCATTTGAAAACCTGATAAACCACAAGTCTCCATGCCTAGTTCTCATGTACCGGGTCGCGTCGCGCGTCGTAAGAGATGGAACGTTAAATCTCTGAGAATCTGTGAAAATAATGCAGTTGATTTGTTGCTGTACGTAATGAATATTCTGATGTTCAGGCACTAGGAACTTACAGTTTCAGGAACGCGGTTTAAAGTGACACGCACAAACTTTCAAATATTAAAATACAATATTTACGAGCTATACAAACTTGTAATATTGTTACAGCAAACACAAAATGCATTTAACCCTTATCCTGCTAACGTGGAGAATACGGTGAGCTCCTAATAATGCCAGAAAATGGCAGATGGGATTTAACTCGGAGTTTAAAGGGTTAATCAAACTGTGAGTACAGCATTACAGTAAAACATGTCTATGTAGGGCTTGTGATAATGAACGTTTTCTCTTGGTATGAGAATTTTGGAACAAAACGAAAAGAACACTATAAAATATGAACCGCCTAGAGTGAAGCGGAAACGAAAAGCAGCACTGCAAGTGGGGGAAAAAATTGGCTTTATATCTATTTTTATGGTTTCTGCGGAACTTTCCGTATAATCGATATCAATCTCCTGAACAAATGTTTCGCTTGGCGAGCTAACGCGAATGACCTGTCGCACTTCTGCATTTGTGATGCGTGTGCACGTCTTCTATGAAGGAATGTTTGCAAAGTGTAACATCTACCGAAGTCTGTGGCGAATTATGAATTGCAAAACACGAAATGCGGTGGCCTTTATAAAAAAAAGATACTTTTACCATTTCAAATTCTTGCAATCCACAAGCTTGGAATGTCATAATTTTGCGTAACTTCGCACAGTTCTTAAACGAGCCGCCACTGCTGCTCACCTCCCCACCACCGGCCTCGCGCTCCAGTTCACCTTCTCACGACCCATCAAGGTAGTCGGCAAGGACGTCGCAGCCTGTCCCTTGGCAAGGTGAGTTGGGTCGTAACACCAACCCGTTCGCGAGCTTCAAGAAATTACGATGCTGCATTCACCAAAGTGATCACCCCTTTCTATTGTTTCTAACGCCGAGAAAACGTTTATCTACGCCGTCTACCCAAAGGGATGGGACATACCGAAATTTCGGGCTTTCGGCGATGATGATGATTATGAGTAAACGAACGATACGAAAAACTTGTAAGTTGTTGCACTGCGTGTGTCCGCGGTTTGAGAGTGTCTCTGCCTATGTAGGATTGGCATTTGTGATTTGCCACGCACCTAAGAATCTATTACTTTAGTAAGCATGCCCAAATAATTAAGCACAGTTTGTAGTTTTATTCGCATATGAAACAAGTTTTTGTATAATTTAAGTGGGAATGTTTACAGCTCATCAGCAATGGCAAATATTTAAATAGCTGCCGCTACTACAAACACATTCAGTTACTGTCACTCGTTTGCGCTAGCTCCTCGCCCCCCCCCCCTCACATTGTTTACACCATGATTACGAGTCGAATACAGTGCTGTGTGAAAGTTTATCCTTTGTTCGTATATAAGTGTCAGTACATGCTTTCTCATTATCAAATTTCAGAGGACGGGGAAGCCAACCACTGCCCTAATCTTTTATAAGTATTACTTTCCGAATTACCTCTTTTACTACAGCTGAAAACTGTGGATTTAAAGTGTTTTAACCTTTTGGCGCCGGAATTATATTTTTAATTTTAGCACACCCTGTATATAAAATGTGAATAATACAGAAACCAAATATGTTAGAATTATGAAACAAACTGCATTTTGAAGAGAAAAAACGGAGAGTATATATCATGTTTCAAATATTCAGTACCTATATTTGTTGAATAAATATATATAATGCAACTTTAGAGGTTAGCGGTGCGGTACGACCACTATAGTTGGCATTAGGCGTCAAAAGGTTAATGAGAGCTGAAAAAATTTTCGCAAATGAGTACGCAATCCGCAGCTGTGAAATTCATAAATTCACTAGTCTACACTAAACAGCAATGGCGCCTACAGAACAAACAAATACGCTTTTTCATCTAATGCAGGAAACTGAAACGATTTCCGGGGCATACCAATGTGTCGCATCACCGTAAAATAATTAACAGTTACTTTTCGTGACAAGTTCCTTTGCTGTGTTCCGTTTCTCTACAAAATCAGAACACTTTGTGAATTCTAAAATCTTTCAGAACGATTGGACAACACAGAAAACAGTAAATGTCCCACTACATGCAGAAGAATAACCTTGGGACAAAATTAACACAGATACATGCATACAACCAGACCACACTTCAAATTTGATAGAAAAAACAGGACAATATATATCTTGCCCAATGTGTTCTTAGAGGTGGACATTGTAAGAACTGCTTGCTTTTTCATTTTGTCCAGTCAGTGTATTTATGTGTTTTTCGCATGACAATAAGCATGTACTGCTTCTCTGGACGGAATTGGGTGAATGATTATTGTGAGAGACGTTACGTTTTATGCATAGCATGATCTGAACTTTTCAATAGCTCAAATGTGTAAAAATAAGGTAACAAACGCTAATGCCAAGAACTTTATTCTGCCTTGGATGTACACAGGCCACAGGGGTAGCAGATGTACACGATACACATCAGGCATCCACGAAGTCACCACTGACATTTAAACATTTCCCAACGAGGCAGAAAGGCCTGAGTGTCGACGTAGAAAAATCGTTGTTAAAGGTCTGCAGTCAGGAGGTGATAGCCTGCTTCATGTCGGCATCTCTTTCGAACCATTGGCCAATAAAGTGCTTCTAAAGGGGTTCAAAGAGATGAAAATCGCCAGGCTTCATACTTAAAACCGGACTCGGACTTGTGACTAATTAAAGGCAATGGATTTGAGGCTATGGACCACCCTCTCAACAGTATCATCTCCCACCTGGTGATTTTCAACTCTTCGCGCCCGCAAAGAAGCACAGGCTGGCACGCGATTTGCAACAAACGCTGACTTGAAGTACACAGTCATCACTTGCCTAAAGACACTTGCTACGGAATGCTTCTACGCCAGAATACAAGTCTAGGTACCACGGTGGGACGAATGCGTCAAGGTCAGTGGTAACTACGTGGAGGTCTGATGTGTACCATCTGCTACCCACGTGCCACATACACATGGAAATAAGAATAAAGTTCTCGGCATCAGAGTCTGTTACCTCATTTTTTGAAACTTTTTTGTATCTAGATGAACATCAATCTTAAAAGTGTGATGTAAGATAGGCTGCATTGATTTTTCACAGATTCGGGTATTTTTAAAAGAATGGCTCGAATTAAACTTTACCAGTTTTAGGTGCGTTCTCACAGTCGCGAGAAACGTCTCTTACATTCGTCACGTATGTCCTTATGTATCTGTCTGTTCGCATGTGTTGTCAGCGCGGCTCCCAATGGACGTATTTCCGTGAAATTTGATATTTGGGACTTGCGTGAAAATCTGCTGAGAAACTCCAAGTTTCGTTACAATTGGACAAAAATATAGGAGGCTCTACATGAAGACTCAGTACATTTTATTGCTGCCCGTGCCATAAATTCGCCTTAAGAGCATTTGTGTGCAACAATCAAAATTTTCATATTGTTTACAGTCACATGTACCCCGAAAAAACATAAAGAATGGATTGCTACGTCTTCAATGCAACAATGGTTATGCCATCACACCATGTTACGTAATACACGCACTGCCTACCTTACTGAGATTGCTGAGAAACTGTTAGGTCCAAAGACACGTTATGCATGTTTCATCACCAAGAAGAAATGACGATGCAAAAATTCCGCAGAGGTTTATCACTACATACATTGCACCACCATATGGTAATTTAAGCTACCTTTGGACGAGTTCGTGAAACAAGAAAATTTCCGTATATTGCATGAAGACCAATTCACAGATATCGAAACCACTATGTAATTGTAAACATACGGAATGTTATGCTGTTCAGGTAAGAACAGTACTCTCCAATTACAACCACAGTTACAAATGTAAACCGAATTACTTCCAAGTGTTTCAACTGATTGTATGGGGCCTATGTAACTCGCCACACACACAATGAGAAAATGTACTTTATATTTCAGAGGTCATAAAACACAGGTAAGCGTTGGCAACACAAACTGGAAGAGATCTCTATTGTTCCGAATGCATAACACCAATCCATTAGACTGTCCCTCCAGAGGTATATGGAGGAGTTTCCACTGTGGTGAAGCCGAGGACACTTTCAATACTCACTTTCAGTTACTGTATTCTTCTTGGCATAATTTTGTAAGTGCGTTTTTCACGAAGCTGCTAAGACAAAGGAGCAGACCCGGGGAGCTGAACTACAATCGTGCTATATGAGTCAGTCCATTTCGTGCAGCTCCACTAAGCAACAGCACAGCTTAAACGTGAAATGACGTGTTCCAGTCCCTAAAATATTTACGATTCCACAATTACGGAAGACTTACTTCATTAAACAAATCACCGATATGTTCTTAATTCGGCCCAATCTGTGTCTATCATTTTAACATATTCTTTGTCACGCTACCTTATGTTAGGTTCGAGACGGCTCGTTGAAACATGCAGCAGAATCTGACTGCCAAACCCCCTGAAGTCACAACCTTGCCATCGCACGACAATTATAAACGTGGACACCAGTTACAACCAAAATAAGTCACCAAGCCATTTGCAGGAGTAAATGTCTGCATTTAAATAATTAACACTTGTCAAGGATGCAGACGCAATATGACGTCACCAACAAGATGGGCTTGGCAAAGAGTATGCAATGCTTGGGAAGCAGAGGCCGACTTCATAATCTGATTGGCATGTATATCTCTGTCTCTGTCTGTCAAGGCCGACAGGTGACTAAACATGCAAGGATCTACATCATGCCTCATGAATTCCGACGACGACGAATGAGGCCATGCAATGCAGCATGAGTTTATTTGTTCCTCTGTTTATTAGCGTGATAACTACACGTACCACCTACCGTACTATTTGAAAGCTCTACAATTCGCCAAAAGTGTGTTTTCTACGGGTTTCGTATAATTCGTACAATAAAGAGATAATAATGCCCTAAACAGCACTAAGCGGTTGGGCTTGGTCATACAGATGCCAGTGTTTCTCTTTGAGCTAAGGAAATGAATTTACAGGACCTACTTACACAAAATTTCAACATTAAAGGGTTAAGACAAACAGCCACGAAAAGGATTTTGGGTTATTATGAAACGGATTAAGACAAAAGACGATCGCGGAGTCGTATTCTACTGCAAGAATATGTGTATTTCTGACATACCCAGTGCAGGTAAGAAAGAGTAAGCAGGGAGGTCTTTCGATGGGATAAGCACACATACCAGGAGTCTCGCTACACGTATACGTACTGATAAACGCAGAATTACTGGTGTACTGGAAGAGATCACGTGGATTGCACTGGCATGATGAGTAATAAACGACCACGCAAATCCATGAACAATGCTGCTGCTGGGACGTGACGTCACGTCACGTAGGCGGGTGCATGTGTTAATATATACTAGCTGCCTATATGAACAGCATTATGTAACCTACCCAACGTCACTTATCAAAAAATTGTCCTACTCAAGGCTGTCAGAACTTCAGATCACACAAGGAAACTCGTCTTCAATTCTCTTCAATACAATTAACTTGCATGCACTCTCTCTGAGATATGCAAAACGTGAACGCACGAAGGAGACAGATCGTACATGTCTGTTCGCAAGTTTCATCTCCAAAACTACTACAGAGATTTAGATTAAATATGATGCTGGGATAGATGTATCCTAACAGCAATGTTGTAGCAACATAGCAGCCGACACTTTTTCAGCAAATAGTGAGAAGTTTCGACAAGTCACGTGACATACGGAAACATCGAATGTCTTCAAACAAGGTCGCATGCAGGAAACAATCATCTTCACATATATCTCCACGAAAGAAAACACAAACAAGCCCTCGAAAGAAGTGACGTAAAGACACCAAGACGTCAGGGCATTGTGCAGCAATGGTCCCGAGAAACAGGATGGTGAACAGGACGAACGACGCGGTTGCGGGTGTGTGCCTGCTGTATGTACGGCAGTGTCAGGGCACAAATCTCGAACCTCGAGACCAACTATCCTCACATTTCTCGTAACATTCTTCGACACATCCAGCCTTATTCCATACCCTTTCTAATTCATTCATGAATAAACATCCTACCATTAGGCACTATGCAGGCCCAGTTTGAGTCACTGAGAGCGTCGTTAAAACATACAACAAAATCTGCTTGGCATACTTCTGCAATAATTGGCAAATGCTGTTCGTTAAGGTTCAGAACCGCAGAAGATCCAAGGCCTACGCTATATAGCTAAGTGGTCAGAGTTTTCGAGTAGGCCGGCGATTCCCCCTGGCCGCCGCGGGAGACTGCAAAATATTATCTTTCAATTCATGTGTTATACAGTGCAAACTACCGAAAACGACTTGACAATCACCCCAACAACCTAGCAAATGCATTATTTAAAGAGCAATTCGGAACTCGCAGACTTAAGAGACTGTATCCTACTGACCTCGTCACTAATGGTTAACTAACTCAGCAACATCCACCAGACAACATCAATACTTCCGATTGAGAATAGAATGGGAGAACTTCACTGGAAGAATCTCCTACATGCCTCTAACGCTATCGACACAAAGGTTACTAAATGTCCTCGGACAAATTGTAACAAACAATGTATTAAAAAAATTATGTGTATTATTCTTTCATACGACTAAGTTGTTATGACAAATAGATATTAAGTTCTTGGTACTTAACTACTACATAAACGGTAGTGTCTGGCCTATGGGCGCTGTAAAAAGACTGCTGAGACACTAAGGGCGCCGTGAAGCAAGAGAGTTTCAGAACCGCTGAAGTAGGCATTTCCCCGCCTCTTACAAAACTCGAAGCTTCATTGCTGCCTTCACAGAAGCCAACGACCAACCACTGGCCGCAATCCCGAGCCATACGAAGCCAACACACCTTCACATAATATTCCACTTCAATGTTGTCCTCCCACATACTCCCAGGTTTTCCAAGCAATCTTTTTCATTTCCATTTTCCAATCAAACTTTTGTATGAATATTTCATCAATCCCACACATGCTACATAATTTTTATCCTATTATCCTGCTTCATCATTATTTGGTGAAGTGTACAAATTATGAAGCTCATCATTATACAATCTGCTCCAGCCATTTGTTCCTTACTTCCTCCTAGTTCAATATACTCTCCTCAGAACAGTGTTCATATAACATCCCAATCACCCTCTCACTCACTCACTCACTCATTAAATCACACGCACATAATCACGGTAATAAATACGTCCCTTACGGCATTATACAGAACTGGGATTAGTTAAAATAAGCCAGCTGTGACAGTGGAGGTCGCGAAAGTATGGACTTCCAATCCCATGTGCGTCTCATCTCTAAGGTACCCATTCGCCCGGCATAAATTCCTTTAAGGTCGCTGTACACGGTGCCGGTGCTATTAGCTGAACGCCATCTCGCGTTAAAATCGAAAAACAAATCGGTTCCAGAAGCACCATGTTAATGAAGTGTACATGAGGTTCGTTTGAAGTATTCGAGACGGGCTCTGTAAGAGAGAATGCCGCCGTTGTTTGATGGGAGGGTATTCACGGGTTGATTGAAGTTTTGCGTCTATTGAGAATATATCTTAGTCGGCACTTGATAAAATACAAGCAGCACATAAACTAAAGAACAAAAATTTACCTCAAAAGTATTAATGTGAGTGTGAACACACAAAATGCAACCGCTTCAACCAAAAAGAAACTCGTACTAAAATCTGAACTCGTACCAACAACACACGAAGAAAATCCTGCAATTCGATTTATTTCTCGATTATCGAACACTATAGGGTTACATTCCGTGCCACTACTCGCACCAGACCTCGTTCTTTATGCGACAGGTACAAGAATTTACACCGTGTGCCCCGGGAATAGTATATTACAGATAATGTACCACTCACCATGCACTTTATGCGATTCTTGAAAGGTGACTTTCCTACGACGACCCAGTGATGACTCGACATCAATGTCTCCGACATTTTCCCGGGAAAGTGAAGAGATCAGAATTCCGCGGAGAGCTTCCAGCGTGTTGCTAGGGATACGCGGCCCGTCACTGCATTCCTCTGTGCCCATGGTTACTTTCACACGCGCTCTACAAATATTTCACTTAACATTACACACGACGCACTAACACCCAACTATTTGTTCGTCACTTCCGGCTTACCGTTCGAGAAATCCAAAAAGAAATACATACAAAACTCTTTTGTGGAATTTTCAAAGATACATTACGTGCAGGGTCACAAGAATGAAAACATGCATATCCACTACTCTTGCATTAGTTTTTTTCCCCCCCTAACAGCAGTAGCATAACTCGAAATTTGTGCTCATTTTTGCTACTCATATGATTTTACTGCCTTTAATATTTTCAGCCTTCAGCTGGTTACGAAACGCTTTTTTCTTGTTTTAGGCAAATTAATTTCATTATATTTTTACTTTGCTAAAAAATATAACTATGAAATCGTGTCCAGACATTCAAAAGGGGAAGACGAGGATTTTATATCCCCAGGAGCACTGTCAAGTTACAGGTGTAATACAAACCAAAAGAGCACTGTCAAAGGCACAAGCTAAAAGAAATACGGCTAAGGAGCACGTGCGTGTGAAATCTCTGATCTACAACCGACCGAAGAAAACAATTTTTTTTTCTATCCCCTTATGTGCTACTTCTCGGAGCTAGCCCACGCGTGGTTACGCCAATGCTAATTATTTCACTTCACTTGCAATAGCGTCAACTGAAGAGAAGCCAGAATTTCGGGCCACCCAAGTACCGAACAGCAATCAGACCTACATGCCTTCTTTTATTTAACGACTGCCTATCCAAATTGGTTACTAATGTTTATTTTACTATGTGCAATTTTGAAGCTGTACTAAATATTCGGAGTTCACTCACGGCATCACCACACCCTACTAGAAAAACTCTGCAGCACTGCTCTTTGGCCAATCCTCTTCGCCACGTTCTAGAAGTAACACAGTTGCATCATTAGCCTTCCATAATAAACACGGAGAAATGCGATTTACATAGCAACCAACAATCACACTGGGATTCAAACTACAACAAATATTCAGTTAACAAAGATCACTTCAGAACTGCGCGAGCGTCCAACTCAATGAACACGTACCCACAGACTGACTTCAGCTGAAGGCGAGAACCTTGAGCACCATCAAGTCTTTCGCCCATACAGACCTCACACACGCACAGCCTTCTAACCAGTCATCACAACAAGCGTACAAAGGATGATGATTATGTTGATAAGGACGACGAAGACTGTGGTGGTGATAATACGATGGGTAATCACACGCTACGCACGTCGCCAGAGACATTTACGTTGAACGTACATCACGCGCACGCACATACACACACACACACACACACACATATACGCGCGCGCGACTTATCTGAAAACACATCCCCTACGGAACACAAGGAAATCCATTCCGTTTCTGCGATGAAAACGCCAAAAACAAAAATTTCGCTAGCATTCCTTTGCGTTTGAGGGTTTTAGATGAATCAAAATTGGAACGACTCATATTCCATTGGAATTTTTACGCCTTTAAGGTACATTAAGCGTGGCTTACGTATCTTATCTAATCATACCTATAATTACGAAACATACATGCAAGAACACGTTAAGACGTACTTCACTCAGGTTATCTGTAGAGGAGCAATGAAAGCGAAATTCAGAGATGTACTAACTGACAACCACAGATCAAATCTTCCGTGTCCGACAGACGAGCAAGCGACAGCACTGTATATGTCATGTTAGAAATATGTCTTCGGGATAAGTGAACGTTTCGAGGAATGTCGGCTACACGAATTTAATTTTTCTGCCGACAATTTTTTAATCTCCCTAATAAAGATGATAAACTCTGCGAAATGCATCTTCCTTTGAAGTAAAATGTTTCCCGACGAAAAGAAACATTACCAGTGCAAACAGAGCGGTGTGTAGCTCATAATGGTACGCCATATTAGCATGTGGACTCCCTAATCGAGCCTCTAACATTATACGAACTATGAAGGACTCTGCTGTGCAAATGAGTAATAAATAAATTTAGAAATCCGGGTTTCTTTGCACTGTCGATAATACTGGGGCTTAGACTGAAGCCAGTGCTGGCTCGATGCAGCCTGTTCATTTTACTGACAAAAAAGTTCGAAACTATGCACAAGTTAATAACTCCAAAGCGTTTGCAGGTTTTTTGCTGGTTTTTATTCAATGATCTCCAAAATCGGAGGACTACAGGAGGAAGAACAGCCCTATCATAAATTGTGTGCGTCTAATTTCTGTACATTTCTGTTCCCAATAGTGCTCAAACTTTACTGACCGCGAGTGACAGTCAACATACGATCAGAAAGGGATACAGGTCTTCAAGCTCACGTAGTGACCGTCACGGTTGTCCAAATACAACCACAAGTGGCATGGGCCAACAAATCCCTGCAAACGCAGCGGAAATAAAATTTAATTAAAATAAACTGAGAATCTGAGATGCTACAAACGGGCGAAGGGACAGACGAACATGGCGAAAGTGGCAGGAAAAATTTTGCAACTTCTCCCTGCGAATGCACTTGAAAGGTGCGACATTCAGTCATGTTCTGTAGGTTTTATCTCACTTATCGGTACGTCAACAGTAAGACGACTGTCCTAAATTAACAACAATTGCTAAAAACAGAGCCAACAGAAGCTCAACTTTGCCATTGTCGGAAAAAAAGACTTCCGAATATGAGGCGTGGCTATTAAATGATGACACTGCGCGCAGCTCCTGATCTTGAATGTTGATCACAAAGGCCGATATATAGGCCCACTAGTTACCGCTGAACTTACCGCCACTGGCGGGCCAAATTATGCTGCGATATGTTGACGTTGTGTCGAGTAATAATTTTTATGGATGGAGTTTGCAATTTTCCGCAGGCATGCGCAAGAAGACAACAGAAACGAGTAAACGAAGATTCTTGTGAAACTAATGAAAAATGTTACCCAGACTTTAAATTTGTTACGTTGGGTGTACGGAGTAGATGCCCTACTAAGAGCTCGTATGTCTGAATGACAAAAGAAGTTTTCAGAAGGAAGAGGGGACACAGTAGGCGACGAAAGACATGGCCATCCGGTCAGACGAAAATGTGAAAACGGCGAGGAATCCTGTGAGAAGAGATCGACGTTTCAACAGCCGAATAACAGAGTAGTAGGATATGAAAACAGGAAGGTGCGAAAAATGTTAACGTCAAATTTGAACATGAAACGTGTGCGGAAATTATAATAAAGATCGCGCGAAGACAAAAAATCGGCAAGATATCATGTTAATCCGGAAATTTTGGAAATAACCAAGGCAAGTGCCAGTTTTCTGAAAACACTAGTCTCTTTTAACGAAACCCCATTTCTTCATTTTGAAACTCCTTACACGGTGCATTTCAATCGACTCATTTTCTGTAAAAGGTAAAGTGTTCCCGTTACAGGCCCGGCGTGGCCCACAGGGTGGGTAGAGGTATAGCTCTACTCTTCTATGACCGCGGCACTAGAAGGGGGTGAGTGCACGCCCGGGCCGCACTTTACCCCCGGGAAAGACCCGGTACCCATTTTACAGGAAGATGGGTGGGCCCCAGGGTCGGTTTGGACGGGCGTAAAATCTCGTCCCCACCGGGATTCGATCCCGGACCGTTCAGCCCGTAATTAGTCGCTATACCGACTGAGCTACCCGGCCCACAACTCATTTTCTGTACTACGCTTAAACCAACTAAAAGCACACACACAATACAAAGTAGCATAGTCTTTAATCACTCAAACATGTGCAGGCACTACGGTGCCGTCCTCATGGAGTTCTTACACCACTGGTCTAAGAGGTATGTATCATCATACCAAACTACAAAACCAGAAGGTGACTCGACAATTCTACAGTGACGTTTTAACAAAACTAAAGGAAAGAATTCTGAAAAAAAAAAAAAAAAAAAAAAAAAAAAAAACACAACCAACAAGCCCCCACCCGCC
>Ga0123354_10003100_pt1 | contig 22709 bp, 18 predicted proteins | sample TergutLab28metaG_2_FD_97872 | JGI IMG/M metagenome (GOLD analysis project Ga0123354, IMG submission 97872) | Labiotermes labralis P4 segment gut microbial communities from Petit-Saut dam, French Guiana - Lab288 P4 | ecosystem: Host-associated > Arthropoda: Insects > Digestive system > Gut ... | reverse complement strand
TCTTTCCCCCCCCCCCCCCACACGCACTTCAAACATTATAAATATGCCCTTTTCTGCATCCTACCTACAAAGCTATCTATACTATAAGCACACTTGATAATTTACAAACACTGCAAAGTACACTTACCTGTTGTCGAAGCTGATACAGATAATTCCTGGAGAAGTGACAGGAAAATTCAGCTGCCCTCCTACATCGTCTCAGTAAATCTTGGTTGCCATCTGGTTCAGGAATCTTGTTATACAGAGTGAGTATGTCATCAATTGCAGCATTCATTTTCTTCTGTATAAATCTAATTCTTCGTGAATGAATACTTTCTTTACTTATTGCATAAGGATTCAGTTTTGTAACACCTGATGGAACTACATTATATGCTATTTTTTCAATCATATGATGTTCATGGAAAGATTTTGGCATGTCTGATATGTAATTTTTGTTCATATGACATGGCCTATGTTGGGAAGAATATTCCGTACCATTCAGCATATGGGAGTGGCTGTTTGATAAACAAAGAGCTTCTTCCTGAATAGTTGCTAGTGACATATTACCACTGTGCTTAGTAAATTCAGGGTGTGATAAGAACTTTATTATTTGTACATTCTCTGTGTTGGTTTTCCGTACAACTGATATATTCTCTTCTCTGGTATATATTTCTTCTCTTTTTCCAGTGTCTGAAATGTCTAACATTGTTCCTTTATATGCTTCAGAACCAGCCTCACTGGAAAGTGCATCACAATATTTCTGGCAATCATTATGCACATGTCCAGACACAGGTTGCTTGAGACCTACATCACAGTACTTCTGAACAACATTCTGTGCTGATACACTAAAAGCTGATGATGTTATAGATTCAGATTCATCACTCTCCATATTAAATTTACATGCTATCTTCCTTTCATTTAATAAATTCAACCATTCTCTATCTTCCTGTTCTTTTTTCTTATTCCTTTTAACTTGTTTCAAAATTTTTGCAAACTCCTCTTCTTGAACATACTGAAAGTCATAAAATTATAGGACAATGCATTTAACATATAATGTAAGGTAATATATGCATCTCACATGAACTCAACACGCAAACCCTACACCATTTTCTCATATTGCATGGCTTAAAAAATACGCAACAGAAACAACTGCCCTACTGTATCACTGTAAATAGCTGTTATGGATGTATCTCTTTATCTGAAAAAAGTATTGTATTTGAACTATGACAGATTCGACATCTTTGGCTTAGTCCAATAAGGGCTCTATAGAATGAAGTAAGTTATATTCTGTACAGTATTTAATCCAACTACTTGCATATGTAACTTAAGTCATCCACTTTGGTATAAACATCAACAGACAACACAGGAATATAGCTCCCTCAGAATGAAGAGGATGATAGTGACATAGATATTTGTAAGTAAATATAAAATTATAAGGAAAAGCCAAATATATCTCATTAATCTACATTCATACATTTTTAGCAACTTTTCAATCAACAATATTGTATTTTAACTCAATATATGCACATCTTTGACAGTGTCTATTATAAATTTATTACTTTGCAAATGCACTGCCAGACGACAGCCTACAGGGGCCCTAACTTGTAGCAGCATCACCTAATAATGAACAATTATTTATTATTACATATGCAATTAGTGGGATTAAATACTGTACAGTCAATCTATTGCAGGGAATATGGGTAATATTAAATTCTATTCTATTCTACAGGGGCCTTATTTTATCTGACAACTATCAACTCTCAATTCCCATTGTTACTTAACTGTGCATGCAGGCAGTTGGTTGAGTGGGCTAATATTAACACTACAAATGAGCGACAGAAAGTGGCAACTGGTAGTTCCTAGATATGTTAATAAGCCTATAAAACCCACTTTATCATGAATATACTGATGTAACTTCATGATTTCACAGAACTGTTTTCATTGGGTTTGGAAACTATTGTATCGGTATCATTAGCAAAGAATACATGTATTCAGCAGACGTTTACAGCGGCTGGATCATTTATATGCAATCAAAGAATGAGCGGAAACAGTAACGAGCCTTATGTAACTCCACCGTGTACTTTATCCCAACTGAAACAAGCTCCATTATGTATCAGACTTTGTGACAAGTTTTATAAACAGGAATTTGTTAGATATGATTCAAACAACTGCACGTACCTGCATCTAACCCCTACTAGGATAATTTTGTGAATAATATGCTATAATTGATATATAAAAGGATTGGCATGAATGAGGTACAGTTATCCCTCGTCCTTTGTGGGGGTTACAGGGCAGTGATTACGTCGTGTTCGGCAATTTGCGAACGCGGAAGCAAATACCCACCCCCCTCGTTGCTCAAAATACATATATATTTGGACACTGAACGTTCATATGCGGCGGATGAATGAATAACCACCAGAATTTATCTGCGTACATTTAAACTGCTCAGCGTTCTGCAACCTTCACCCTCCTACATACTTCATTATTTTCAACCGCGTAGTCAAACCAGCTGTAGGCTAGGATTTACTGTATGTATAAACCAAAATGTTGTACACTGATACTATGTTCTTAAACTTACCCTGAATTTTAAAGTCCCTTTATTACCGACTGGTGAATAAACATCGCCTGCAACTGTGTGCTCAAATACCATTGGAATCGGAGGTCCTGCATCATATTCATTTTCGTCGACGGACTTTTTTGATGAACGTAAATGGTCGTCTAACATATTCTACAACTGCTTCTAGAAGTAAACACACAGATTTTGCTTTCCAATATGCCAACGGTGTCCACACCACCCCGATGAATATTCAATGGGCACTGTTGAAATAACGGATTGTGGCGCCAAAATCGGCTTGGACGGAGTAGCCGGCTTCAAACAGTGGCTGTGTTTTGTATTTCATAGATGGCAGAAATCGTCACGTCTCTGTGCAAGTTGAATCGGTCACAGTTCATACTAATCTATCTTCTCCACCAGCGGCACGAGTGTGGCGCCACGGGTCTGTCTCCGCCTCGGCAATTCATTCGCCCGACCCCAGGAATTCGCTTGCCCACGAGGTCACTCCATGGTGTTTCACGAGAAATGCGGAACATCACGGAATAGCTTCGATTGCGTACAGCTGGCTGGTCAACGCCATTTTGCCCTAAATTGGAAAGCAGTTCCAAAGTAAAGTTTGTTTAAAACCCCAAGCATAGCTTAAAAATATGTTTCAATATCTGCCCACAAGACAAAATACTAGTTATACCTACAAACTTTTAATTTGTGAGAATTTACGTCGTCCAGATTTTTCCTCTTTTTCTAACCTCACGGATCAAACTTGCAGATCTGTGAAATGCGTATTTATTTTTCGCTAAAATGTACCACTGATCACTGTGCACCATCGTTTATAAGATGCTTAACAACCGCGACGCTGATACGTGGTATCAGACGGTCTGTGCGTGGTACGAACATCTATACATCACAGATAAAAATTTATTTCCGTATTCCGTACATTCCTACGTGTTACGTTCGTTCCGCACCCTTCAGAACACGACGTCCGTAAAATTGGCACGGTGATGTGTTTTGATCCGTGTTAATTTGTTTTACGGAGGTGAAAAGTTGCTTGTGTTTATTTGACGTGTCCGATTGGGACTGTGCAGTAATTACAGCGCATTTGCTTTCAGTGATTAAGGGAACATGCATGGTCTGTTGTGACAGATTAATAGAACACGAAATATTGACCAACCGGCTTGTCATGTGTACGAGAAACATGTGGTTAAGTTATGTTTGGGTTTTCTGTGTAAATAGTGATTTAGAATGTAACCCCCAGACGATAGGTAGATATAAGGGGATTAACGTTTTCGAGAAGTCTGACAATAGCTATGTTAATAAGTGCAGTATTGAACGTAATGAGTAACAGTGCACAGTGTCAAATACTAGGGATTAAGAGCGTTACATATACACATCGTTCGTTCAATCTTAGTAATGTATGGCTTGTAGATGGTTGTTGAAATAATATGAATACGGCAACATGAGGCCATCAGATTCTCGATCAGTGACCGTTCTGCCTGGGACTTCACAAGAGTCTCCACACAGTAAAGGAGCACTGTTACCACCTCTGACCTCGCAGTATCCACAGTGGAGTAGAGGCGGAAGGTTGGGAATTAGCCTTTATCCAAGACCCCTTTCCAGCGAGAATGAAAATGGGTTGCCTTTTCAAAGGAACAGTCTCACCGATAAGGTAAGAAAGAATTATGGCAAGTACAAACCCTTTTAACTTACCTCACCTTACTGCATTCTGTATTTTGGTATAAATTTGCGACATTAGGACGGTCGAGACAGTTGCAAAGTCAGTGTAGTACTGATGTTAGAATGATTAGTGACTAGTGAAGTGGAAGGGATCTTGATGTGGGCATGACTGATTTAGGGACTGTACCAGCATTTATGCAGAGGCAGTAGGGAAAACCACGAAAATATGGCAGGATAGCCAGTATCATGGCAAAGATTAAATCAGGCACCTTCTGAGTATATCTGGAGTGGTACTGCTATCCCAGTTGGATCATTTTCAAATTGTAAGAATTGGTTGTAGGGACCAGTGCATTTGAAAGCATATATAGTAGATTCACTACAGGATTTCACACTTTTTTAATCCTACAGCTCCAGCTTTCACTGTGTGTGTTCTGCAGGCTTGACTTTATACAGATATGGTAGTATGGGTCTTTAGATGTGGAAGGCAGCTGCACATTTGTTGAATAAGCAGTTGTGGACAGTGGGAAAGTGGTGGTCCCCTAGGCTTGTCATAGGATTAACAGCATATCAGCACAGAATGTATATGAGTGAAATCAAAACTTTTTTATTTATCCATAATTTCAACCACAGCTGAAGATGTGTATAATTTTAAGATAAACCAGAGTGTCTCACTAAATAAATCAGAATTTACATACATATGTACATATATATGTACACGTACATACATATGTACGTCCCATGGATCCAGAAGTGTGTTACAAAGAGAGTGGGATGTGGAACAAGTCATAAATGCACAAATATGTGATTTTTACAGTGTAAAATACTATAAACATTTTATAAAACAGTTTATAGATCATTTTTACAAGTATGAAATTCATCTACAGAGTAAAGGGAGTGTGTATTTAAATATTTTCGTAAGACTTCTCTAAATTTTTCCTTGTCATTCTTGAGGATTGTCAGATTATGTGGTAACCGTTGAAAATTTTTATGCCAGCATAAATTGTACTTTTTTGAAAACAAGACTTTGTGGCATTTGGTCTATGAAGATGGTGCTTATTCCTTGTTTTAATATTGTGTGTAGATGAATTCATTTGAAAATTTTTCTGATTATTGATAATGACGTTAATTAAGGAAAGTGTGTAATGGTATTGAACAGATGTCATTTGAAATTGTTTAAACAGACTTCTACACGAAGTTGTGGGTTGTGCAGCATTCCTATTCTGATGATTTTCTTTTGTAAAATGAAAATCTTGCCACTGAGATAAATGGTTACAGTAAAACAAATGGATCATGTAAAAGTGATGCTGTTTTTTTGAAAAGAAGTAGCAGAGGAAGCCAAGTATTTTTCACTTAAAAGGAAACAAATGTTTCCAGTTTCTTTTCATACATTTTGTCATATTTTCCTAAAAGATCCCCTTCATGTGTAGTTCTGAAGTAAAAAAAATATTGCAAAGTTATTCTGCACTGTGTTGTATTTTCTGTGCCTCATAAGGAAAAATAAATCTGTTACCTTGTTTTGACAGTGTGAAATATTGACATTTTTCCTTTTTGCAATTTACCTTGTTATTTTAAACATGATTAAGCCTACTGTCACTAAATTTATGAACAGATATTTTCCCATGCTATCGGAGCTTGTGTCTGTCTCACAAGTAACAAGAGTGATCTGAAAGGCAGCCGTGAATTTATCCCCCTCTGTGAGGAAATGAATTGATACAGAATTTTGAATTGGAGTCTTCTTGGAAAATGACTGCTAAAAAAACAGAGTGATGTTAATAATGTCAACTGTTTCATGATAATGTACAGCACACAGCTATAAGGAGCCTTCGCGTTGTACTGAAAGGATTAAAATGGATATTACAAGGCTGGGATTTAGGTGATGTGGTTTGATTGAGCTTGCTTGGGATATGTTTCATTGGCCAGGATTTGTATTAGCCATGTATAATATTCAAATTCTAATATCCCTGTCAGAAAGTTAGAGAACGCATTGGAAAAGGTTTACATTTTACTTTTGAACTTACAGTAGTGTGTGAAAACTAATCTGAAAGTAACAGACCTGAACTTGTGTTACCAACTATTACTTTACTGTGTATTGTAACATGTAATTACACGTATAATGCATAGTACATGTGCAACATGTTGGCGAAGTGGAATGCTTAAATTTTGGTTGGAAAACCTGAATGAAGGAGACCATTTGAATAAGTAAGTGTAAATAGGATGGCAGTTTTAAAATGTATCATAATTAAGTGGGACCAGAAGTTCTGTAGTGGATTGGACTGGTTCATTGTGGTATTCGGTGCTGTGTTTTGGTGAGCAGGGTTGAGAAACTTCTGGGTTCATTAAAGTAGATGGGTAGATGTCAGTTGTACAAGGAAGGTCCATACCATGGATTTCAGCAACTGCAATCATTAGATGTCTCATGCATGATCATTACGGTGTTAACTGCCATGTTTATCACATTTCTTTTTTCAAGGCTCCTAAGTGAAGTATGTGATATAACTAGTCCTGCCATAAGTTCTGTTACAACTTTCGTGTTGTCCAAAGCTGGAGACACTGAGGTGGGAGGGTTGTAAGGATGGCTGTACTTGGACTACTGTTCCTTCAGGTACTTGTGCCAAAGCAGTTTGCTTGTGTCTGTCACAACATCAGCATGCAGTGGGGTATCATTTGAAACCGTGTGGCTGTGATTGCCCTTCACAATTGCGGAAAATCCCATTCTTAAATTTTCAAACCCTTAAAACCATTGAAAATTTAGCAAATGTTCATCTGTCAGGCAATTAAACGTTATGAGGAACTGTGGAGGGTTCAAGACAGAACTCCTTCAGGACACCTGAAAAGAGTGAGGGCTGAAGCCGCTACCAAAACGGTACGGGAGCGGATTCGCCGGAATCTGCTCTGGAAGCACAAGATCATGTCCTGAAAGCTGAACATATCAAACCAATCAAGTCGTGCCTCATCAGGGATGATCTACACCTGAGAACTCAACGCCGCTCAAAGGGACACCACCTTACTCCTGCTTTGAAGGAGTTCTGACGGACAAGAGCAGAACATATCCTCCACTGGCATGCCAAGAACAGGCACGAAAACATATTCTTCATGGACAAGAAAATCTTCACCATCGTGGAGCACTACAATAACAAGAACAAGAAGATTTATGCTCAAACATCCCTTGAGGTGCATTCCGAGGGTGCAGGGAGGCCACCATCCTTCCTAGGTCATGGTTTGGTCGGGGGTGTCCTATCAGGGGGTAACACCTCTTCATTTTTGCGAGAAAGGGGTGAAACTGGTGCCTGAGTGTATGAAGAGGATGTGCCACAAGGAGCTGTGAAACCTCTTAACATGACCCTCTTCAGTGGTCAGGAATAGGTCTCCCAGCAGGACTCAGCTCCTGCCTACAAAGCCAAGACAACTTGACTCAGGAGTGGCTGTGGAGGAACCTTCTGGTCTTCATCAGCACCAAAAATTGGCCCTCGGGTAGTCCAGACCTCAAACCCCTGGACTGTAAACTATGGGCTGTTTTGAAGGACATGGCTTGCCAAAAGTGTCACAACAACCTGGAGAGCCTGAAGAGATTCCTTTTGAAGGCAGCGGCAGAGATCACCCTGGAGACAGTGCGTGCGGTGACAGCAGAGTGGCCGGAGCGTCTCAAGGCTTGTGTCAAGGCAGAAGACGGCCATTTTGAGTGGCATTATTATAAATGAAAACGTAAAACTATTGCAAATAAATCATTTGGCTCAAGAAGTGGATGTTTTGTTTAATTTTCTTTCTAGATTGCAGAAATTATGGCAAGACTATTTACGTATCATAAATTGAAACAGGTGAAAATGGAATGTAGACACATGAAGCCACACACTCGGTATAACACTTTGCTTTTTATTTTACTCTGTTTCTCACTGTAATACAACATGAATGTAGCAAGTTAAAAGAAAAGTGGTGAAGTGTTTGGATTAATGAAAAATACCAGTATATCTGTAAATAATAATTTTCATAAGAATTTGTGAGTGGAGTGAAATAGGTCTTCTGGGATGTGTATGCCATGTAGCATGTAATTTCACTTACCGAAATGTTTTGAAGGATGTCAAAGTATGTTCATTTACCCATGACACAGTGTAATGTTCCAGCTGACTTCTCGACATCATTGGTTTGGGAACCTCAAACCTTACATGGAATAAAACAGTTTCTGAGGCACTCTGTTGATTGTTTTTCTCATGTTGATTGGAATCAAATTAAGGGATGTATTGTCCTTTAGTGCTGAGGTGAAGAAGGCATGGAGTGTCTGCTCCCTGCACTCTTATCTGCATGGTGTCATGGTTAGGCATATAAGCAATGCATTTTTTTGTCTGAAACTGAAAAATGTGTTTACTAATTTGGAGATCATGGTATTGTGCACAAGCACCTGCAAGTAAATTTCAGATTGTTATCAGCATACAAGGAACTGTGGGGTGCTGTATTTTGACTCATTCATCACCAGATGTAATGTACTCTTACTTGTTTGCACTGTAGCAATTAAGATGAAGATATGGAAATCATTATTTTGAATGACACTGCTGTAATAAAGTACAAATATGTGTCTGGGGGTGTCTGTGATATTCAGGAAAGTGGGGTTTGTGTATAGAAATGGAGGGAGAGTGGTTAGAAAGGCAGTACATTCATTTCATGAAAAGAGTTGGTTTGTATTCAGTTTTCACCTGTTTGATTACTTACCTTTGATTCCTGACATATTTTGCTATAATGTTTGAAATACAAACCTATTAACTATGAATACTAAACTTGTATTTCCAGTTGCTGTACTTCTGTATGTATCAGAATTCATAAATATCCATATTTGTGTATTTAGTCTGTACAGAATTATTAGAATTTCCTGTTCCTATGCACAATTTTTGTTATAACTGTGATGCTTTGATTACACACTATCTGTAACTGCTGGATATTATTTCTGTGGGAAACTGTATGTACATATTTAATTTTTTAACACAGCCATGTTCAATCACAGGATTTTGTGAAGCACCTCTGTTATTTTTGTAATGCTGTTAACTCTTGGTTTATTAACCAGGCAGTGACACGATTATCAAACCAGTACATGAAAATGAACATGTACTCACTATATACTGTCTGCACTGCTATCTGGTGGTAGTCCATGATTCTACCCTGTAGGTTACAAATAATCAATACTTGGGTCTGTGCAGTGGTATACAGACATATGGGAGCCATTATAATGAATATTTAGAGGAAAAATTCTACTTATTACGATAAATTGATGCATATTTGCTATGTGTTTGATATTTATCTATAATATTTACACTTAATAACCATTTAATATGTACCAATGTGTATTTATTTGTAGTAAACATTCCAGGATTATTACCAAGTTTTGAAGTGTTTTTTTTTTTCCAAGTACAGTATTATAAATGTGTCATTTGCAAAGGTCATAAGGCTGTACTGAAGGTGGCCTGTAAAAGTTACACACTTAGCCTGAATGTTGTGAGTCATTCCTCAGTAAGGTGGGAGGTGTGGTGTGCTCACTGCTGGAGTTGGATAGTGACTAAGCTGACACAGCATATCTATTTTCACTGGCACCCAGGAGCAGATTAACATCATGGCATCTAAAGTTCTAGTCAAGATCCCAACTGTACCTTTCTCTCAAGTAAGTTTTGTGGTATAGATGCAGTTACTGAGAGGCATTGTCATAGGGTTTGGTGATATGCATGCCACATGTTTGCAAGTACAATGAACTGCCAGGCAGTAAGGTACAGAAGGGTATTAAGATGTATATGTCATTGAGGTGTGCTATGATATTGGTTGCAGTCTGGTCAGAAATTTAAACATGGAACAATGTAATGGCTGTGTTTTGTGGTTTTAATAATTAAACACAAGGTAATAATTACGTACCAACAATTTTTACATTTTTGAGGCAGGCCTGTAATGAAACTGACTGTGAGTATTTGGGGTACTGTCAGTAGTTTTTCTTCTGGAGCTGTAGAATGGTACACACTACAAGCAAATTTTTTTATATAACACAAGACTATAAATAAATATGTTGATGAAAATTATGGTATAGCAGGTTGACATGAAGGTGCTCCTTTTATTTTAATTTAAATCCTTAATTTTTGTTAATTTCTAATCCAGTAATTATACTTTTCTATTGAATGCTGGAAAATATTTTTTCTGCATCTCTTATCTTTCAAAATCTTGGACCACCATATGTGAAAATTTACATAGAAATAAATACAAACAAATAAATATATAAATAAAATATTTTAAAGTCAGCATTGCATAAGAATATACAACACATTATGCTGATTCTGGTGGCCATTTGGTGTAAGGTGTAGGTCTACAGTCACCGGATTGCAGGGATCATGGGTTCAGATTCTGCTGAGGGCATGGATGTTTGTGTCTTGCGTTTTTTGTGTATTGTGCAGGTAGTGGTGTCTGTGATGAGCTGATCTGTTGCTCAGAGGGTTTGTGTGTCAAATTGTCTAATGAGGTGGACTGGGTTGTATTTGGATTGTTGTGCCACAGAAAATTATACAAATTGTATCTTATAACATTGTGTGGTTTTGCGCAGTAGATCCTGAATAAAGTAAGTGTTTTGAAACATTAAAGTGTCTTTAAGAAACCAAGTTTTTCCCAGTGATGTATGCAGTCTGAGTATGAAGATATGACAAGGAAAAAATGTGCCACTGTTTCTTTATGAATGTGGATATGGAGTAAGTCAGTATATTCAGTCTGCATTAAATGAAGCCTGTTTTAAGTATTATGAGTTCTTTCTTTATATTTGGTTTATATACTGCTTTTCTGTGAACTGCGTAGGAAATAAAAGTAGACTAAAATCAAATTTCAATTAACTGTTGAAAACCCGGAAGGAACTGTATTTACTACCTGCTGTAACATTAAGGTGTGGATTTTGCCACATAGCATATTTATGTATTTTGTGTATTCCTTGCAGTAATCAAACCACATGAACCAGTTGGTATTTGTAATGGACATATAGTGTGTTCTGTGTGATGTATGAATCAAGTCTTTGTATGTAGTGTATATAAAAATCAGTCTTCAGTGGGTGTGTAAAATTCATCATGCCTCGTAATAACTAATGAAGCTGGGTTCCTCTTCAAAAGTCATGGAACAGGGACTTGTAATAATTAATGTGAACTTTTCTTTAACATAAACATAGTGTTGAGTTTGAGAATAAAGATTTTCAAGACTTGCATGTTCATATTTTTTGCATTCTGTACAGGAACACTGCCTTGTGCCCTTTTAATATCTTGAGATTTGAGGCATGGTATGGAGTCTTCTTTGTATCATTGAGGCTGAAAGGATTCCTTTATGAAGAGCTGGGGCGTGCCTGCTGTTGTAACTTTATTAATGGTATAGTTTTATATTTCTTATCACAAATTGATTGCTATGGGTCTTTTCAGGTTAACAAGAAAAGTCCTGACCTGGCTGCAGTGGGAAGATCGGAAGGTTTGGTAGTGGCACCAGCAGATCCACTTTTGCGAATTACACAGCTTGAGCAGAACATCAGATTCCTTCAAGACCAACACAAACTTATGTTGACGAGTCTTCACCAAGAAGTGGAACAGTTACGGCAGAGGAACAGAGGTAAACAACATGGTGATATACTGTGACTGTGTATGATTTACTTCTTCTAGATTTCCTTTCACATCTGTACGAGCTGTTTGAATAACATTCACACCATTTCTTCTTTATTTTTATATAAACTTAACAGTTGACACAGCATTATTAAATGTGTCAGACTGTTGATTTTCTTGGTAAAGGAGGGGAGAAGTAGCACCCAGAATTAAATAGAACAGATAATCCACAAATATGGAAGTACCTGCTATCATTGCAGCTTGTAAATGATATATCAATGCTTCTAAATAATTCGCATATACATTTTTGTATGACGTGCTGTCATTAGCAAAATCTTCAAAACATCACTTCAACAAAGTCATAAACTGTAAGTGTTCTAAATTTTTCAGCTGTCAAACGTGTCCAGGTTGTGGAAGCCTCCAAAAATGTAAAATCTGAATTGGTAATTTTTACCTCTGAACACACTATGCTTTCAAACTGTGTCTTCTCTCTTGTGTATTAAACATGTTTCATGTCACTATTTTGTGTAGGTCTGCACAATTCTTCTACACAGAATGTCCCAAAAATATGTATATGTATACACACTTTACATGCCAGTAACAGACATAGACGTAGAGGCAGAGGTACATTGTTTTGTACTGTTCTGTCTGAATGATGCTAGATGACAAATGAGTGTTGCACTTAGCACTGGTATATTCTGCCATATGGTAGTATCCAGTGCAAAGAAACAGGCATCATTGCAGATGCAGTTTGAACAATGTAAGTGGATTCTTAAGTGACACTGGAAAACTGAGAATGTATTTGAGGTACAGAGACAGTGGAAAAATGAATTTGGATCACCACAACTATCACAGGTAACTTGTGAGGTAATGTGGTAAGTTTGAGACTGATGGAACAGTTCAGAATGTTGAAAGAAAGCCTGATCTGGAAGACCTTGTAGTTCAACAGTGAAAGTGCTGCAACTTGTTATGCCAACATTTCTTCATACAACCTCCAAAGATATGACTTTATATAACCAACATTGCGTGCACCAAAATATGCACATCAGGTGTAATTACATTACTAAAATACAGCATTAAAATAGTATACTGAAATTCTATATTATAATAATCTCCTAAGAAGTCTGTAAGGCATTGTGCCCATGAGACTGGTGACAGTAGAACTGTTTATCTTATTTTGTGGCATCAGAATTTGAAACTGTGTGCGCCAGGACTGCTACATGCAATGAATGAGGATGATCCAGATCATCTGAAGGAATTCTGTGATTGGGTTTTGCACGTGTGTGATGAAAGAGAATTTTTTTTTTTTAAATATTGAACATTTGAGATGTTAAGGAAAGCAGTATAACAATGGCTTAATATTGGTACTCTTTGCCTTTTGGTATATAAGTAAATAACATGTGTATGCAATTTGTGGGACACTCTGTACTGTTGTGAATCCGGATATCTCCCTATTCCCTGTATTATTTTTAAAATCACCTGAATTTTTGCTAGGTATTACACTTCCTTGACATTTCTTCCCTCTTTCACATGCCTTTCTGGTCTTGTAACGCTGGTTCATTTCACTTCATTTTTGTCTTGTCTTGTTGCATTTTGACCAGTATGTGGTGTTTGTCACTCACAAATGAACCCAACTAACTTTGAAGTTCATAAACCTTAATTCCATTCATTTATATTTAAAGAGTCTTGCTATGGTCTGTTGGTTTTCCTCTGTTCAAGCCGCTGCAGACTTCCGCACCAATGGTTCATTTGCATGTCCTGTCTGTATGTAGGGGGATCAAATGTTCCCAGAAATGCAGACTTGTATTTAAATGGGTTGTGATATGACAATGTTGCTGTAGGATATGTTGCCTGTTGCCTTTGTATGCATGTGTGGGAAGTAGTTGCACATTGGAGTTTGTCTGTCATGTGCTAGAGCTGCTCAAGTGAAGGTGGGTCCCAGCTGTCATTGCAAATGTCTTACTTTTAGCAGACAGTTAATGTGCAAGAAAGGGAAGAGTGCTGCACAGACAGTGCAGGACTTGCAAACTGTTTATGGGGATTATGCTCTTCAAAAAAATGGCTGTATGTGCCTGGTACAGCAATTTCAAAAGTGGGCAAGAATTCCTGGAAAATGAGCCCTGCAGTGGGAGACCTCGAACTGTGAATGCTGAAAGAATTTCAAAGGGACTGATGCATGCCAATCAGCAGATAACCATCAGAGAGGTTTTGAATGAAGTGGGTATCTTATGTGGATCAGCACAGGCAATTCTGACAATGCAGTAGTTCTTGGCAGGAAAACAGATCACACTCATGCCAAAACCACCATATTCACCACACCTTGCACCCAGTGATTTTTGGCTCTTCTCTAGACTACAAATGGGACTTCTGAGTCAGTGTTTTGTGACATTTGACATGAGATGCAGTGCAACAGCTGGCCTGTGCCCCATGATGGAGGCTCTCCATGAGTGCTGCCATGCGTGGCAAAACTGTTGGAGCAAGTGTGTGTGTGCACAGAGGGTGTGTACTGCAAGGATGATTAGACTGGAAGGCACTGGATTTTAGATGCTTAAAATTTTTATGGCTGAATTCTAGGAACTTTTTGATCCACCCGTGTTCATTTTTTCTGGTTATGCTGTTGCCAGCTAATGAATATTAGAGGTTGTTGAGTTGCAGTACAGAAGTATGTTATAGTGCAACCACTGTTTGCACGCCTGCTGTTAGTGTTGCATTTGATATACATGCTTGCTCTCAGGTTCCAACCAAATGCTGATAGAAAAATGTTAAATCTTAGCAGATTTTTACATTTTCTGAGCCTCATATTTTCCCAGAATTTACTAGTCCTAACTATGAAAATTTACCCAATTTAACATTTTGTACTTTTATTGCTAGAATTTTTATCCAAGTCAAATGTCGATGCTATGGTTGATGTAACAAAAAGAAGGATCCATGCAGTGCATCAACTGTCAAGTGAAAATGGTATCTGGAAGTCTATGCTACTATTACCAAAGAAAGAGGGTGCATTGCTAGTGATGTCTTACAGTGGTCCACCAAACTAAATATTGTCCAGAAAATATTGTAATACATTATAGAGTTCTGACAGTCTTTCATCATCAGTACCATGTTGGTGTTGGTCTATCAGGAGCATCTTTGCAGTGTCTAATTTCACATCTTTGCTTTATCTGTCACTTTAATTCACCTTTGATGCCATTGTTACAGTCAAAGTGGTATAACTATTTGAAACTCAAGTAAAACACAGTCAAGAAAATGCAAGCACTTCTGATTATAGCAACAGAAAGTGGCCAGCAGGTCCTGTAACATCATAATGAGCTGACTGCATTCTGCTGGATGTTGTTTGTTTCAGCTGAATTTGCTGTGACCCATTTTTTGTTTTTGTTTTTTTCCTTTTGATTCTTGCTTTCTTTCTTTCTTTCCTTCTTTTCTTCCTTCCTAATTTCTTTGACTGAAACTCTCTCAACAGTGCTTGCCCGTATTTATGCTTCACTGTTAGAAGTGCTGGATTATCACATTCTGGCCTCCACAGTTTTACTATATTTTGATTTGTTCAAGTTCTTGTAATCAGAGGGCTGTTTAGTAGCTTCGAATTACGAAGTTACCATATTTTGAAGTAACAGCATTAAAAAGTTTGAAGCTGAGGAATGTCACATGCTTCAAATTATGTGGTATTTTGAGTCATGGATTTCAAGTTAATGAGTTTTATTACATCTTGTTCCCTGCAGGTGGTAGAACTGTCCAGTGTATGTAGAACTTGAACATGCTTGCCTGTTAGAGCTCTGAACTTAAAAAAGTGCTTGGCATGAACATAATATGTAAAAACATTGAAGCTCATTGTATGTGTTCATGCTCATCAAGTGGCTGGTACTCTGTAGGAACTTCGTTTGTATTGCTTGTAATATGCTTTTACATCTCTTATTAAGTTATGCTTGCATGTAATTATTTTCTTTGTTTTTTAAACACTTGCAATTCATTTTACTTTCATGGGCTAAGAGTACATGTCTCATAGCCATATACAGTAGTATGTGCCTTTCATATTTTTAGAGGGAAATAACTGAATTAATATAGACACTTGTAATTTTAGATCTACAATTCCAGCTTGTGTTTACCAAGAGTGGGTTTATTCAGAGTAGTCCATCACCTTCATCCCCTGAAGATGATACTAAACCAAAGGTAATAACAAGTAAAATATAAAACTGCATATGGGCAATTCTTGTGACTTGTATTGCCAGTATAATTACAGGAGACTTTTTCTTGTCCTGTCAGCAGGTAGTATTAAGTCCAAAGCAACTGAATATGACTTCACTGCAGGTTGAAATCTTAGAAAAAGAAATTGCAGAACTAAAGGCAGCTCTTCAGGATGCCAAGACCAAGAATGTTTATCTTACTGGAATTGTTGAAGAGCAGAAAAGGTAGTGTTACATTTATTTTTAGTTTCACAATAATTGTGCTGTGTAAAATTATTCATAGGGCTGTCAAATATTTTATACATGTATGGTTTATGAATGGGGTATGTTGGTTCTATAGATTGTTACTTATGTTTAGCTTTTCTAGTGTCAGGTTGCAGATCTCTGGATCAAGGGCCCATATTGCTGGGCAGTTGGCTGTTGATAGGATTAATTTATATTCTGTGCTTGTTGTATTCAGTGTATTGATTAATTTTTGGAAATAGATTACACTGTCCTTCAGTTACATTGTAAAGCCCTGGAGGGGAGAGTGGTTTGTGATGACTGGTCCCTGCTCTGAGCCATATGAATTGTATTTACCCCTCCAGCCTTGTTTCCTATGATTAATTTCAATAATGGCATTCCATCTATGCCTAGATTTTCCAGGTGGTCTTCCCAAACCTTTGTATGCATTCCACTTCCATGCCTGTTCCATGCCCTGCCCACCTCATTCTCCTTTTTTTAACAGCAATGACAATGATGGTGACAACAACAACAGCAGCAGCACCACCACCACCACCACCAACAGTAACTATAATAATTTGGCAAGTAGTACAATAACAATTATGAAGTTCTCATTTATGTGATTTTATACAGCCTGCTGTTGGTTCACACTCTGTTCTCTGACATCCTTAGTCAGTGTTCTTCACTTAATGTTGGAGACCATACTCCATATGCATAAAACATTACATGTAAACTTATAATCTTGATTATTTTAATCATTACTTTTAGACAGCAAATAGGAAGACAAAAGATTCTGAACTGCACAGTAGCAAACATTCCCCATATTCAGCTCACATGTAATTTCTTCATCAATCTAATTTGATTTGTTAATATTTTCTCCAGGTATTTGAACTTTATTTTGAATGATTTTTTTTTTCTTTGTTATGGTTTTGACCTCCATTTTGGTGCTAAGGTACACTATTGGTCTTGTCCACTGCCTTGCATTTCCACTAATTTATGAGTACTGTTCATGTTTTGATGCTTCCCAGCATCATTGTTGGTTTGTACTAGTTTAACTGTTGATGTATTTCTGGGGGCTCATGTCTGTGTGTAAATGATCAGGTGCAGCTCCCTCAAAACAGCATGTCAACGGATAAAGTAGTGCACACTGATAATGATGCAGGGAAGCATTGAATTGTGCCTGGTAGTCATAAATGAGTGAAGTGCAAGGCAGTGGACAAGAAAAATAGTGTACATCATAACTGCTGCACAATATGTATGGAATAAAGTTTTGGTAATGAGGCCTGAATGTATGAAGTACCTAGTTCTCATCATTAATCTTTATAGGAACCATATTAGTGTCCAAGATGGCTTGTATGTTTTTCTGTATGGTATTTGTGGTCCTGTCAGTTAAAGTAATGTAATCAGCATAGATGTTTGAGAACATGGTGTTGAGAATATTTGGACCTAGGAGGGATAAGGTAACGGGGGAATGGAGGAGATTGCATAACGAGGAGCTAAATGATTTGTACTCCTCACCCAATATTGTGTGGGTGATAAAATCTAGAAGAATGAGATGGGCTGGGCATGTGGCACGTATGGGTGAGGAGAAGGGGGGTGTATAGGGTCTTGGTGGGGAGGCCTAGGCGTAGAAGGGTGGATAATATTAGAATGGATCTCCAGGAGGTAGGATGTGGGTATATGGACTGGATTGGGTGGGCCCAGGATAGAGATAATTGGCGGATGCTTGTGAGTGCGGTAATGAACATTTGGGTTCCGTCAAATGCGGGGAATTTCTTGACTAGTTGCAAACCAGGTAGCTTCTCAAGAAGGACTCTGCACCATGGAGTGAGTGAGTAAGTAAGTAATCAGCATAGATCAGAAGTTACTGTGTGGCTATCAAGTTAATTCCCTCATGGTTTTCTTTGATTGTCCTACTGGCATATCCTAAAGCAAAGTATAAAAGCAGCAATGATAATACATCACCTTGTTTTAGACTGTTCTGCATAGGAAATGCATCATGTGCTATTATTTGAGTGGATAAAAATCTTTGTCTAATAAATACACTGGATTCATTTTCACTGCCATCTGGAATAAGAAAAGTGACTATGTCACAGCCAGATGGGGGAAAACAGAAACAAAAAAAACTATTTTTGAAGTAAGTGCATAAGTTTTTTTAGTTGTTATAAAGGCTAGTTTCCATTTCTTTATTAATACGCTAAGGGCCTTGTTTTGTTTAAAAACTGTAACATTATTTCTTCCATTACACTGAGACCAGAGGAAAACGATGAGATAATGCTGTCTTCATCAGTAACACAACGGCAGCATTATCACATCCTACTCTTCTTCTGTCTGGTTTCAGTATCTATGTGTTGCTGTGCAGGAAGCTGGAGAGGCTTGAGTACAGAAAACAAGAACTGGAAGCTCTTGGGAATAAAGAAACACCAGCAATGAAACTAGATGCTCAGAATCAAGCTGGTACATCTATAACTGATGGAGATATTGTCTCCCAAGATGTACTGGATGAGCAGACATTGGCAGTGAAACTCGAAGACGCAGAGAAAATCATAAGGCGTCTCCGTCGAGAAAATGAAGAAAACAGGAGGGAAGTAAGTGTAACTGAATGCAAGTTTTCTTTCCAAAATGTTATTTGGCATATTGTTTGTATCTGTCAAGGAGCACCACTAATATTGTCATTCAAATTGTGACCACTGGAAGTTAGAATAGAGATATATAAATGAAAATTCCTTATTAAGGAACTCAGAAGTTTGTCAATAATGACATACATGCCTGCCACTGGATCCCATCCTGAACCAAGTCTTGGTCTGTCTAGTGGTAAAGGTAAAGGTAAAGGTGAAGTTCACCCTAGAACAGGCCATGAAGGCCAGGGAGGGTGTAGAAATATGGCGGTACTCTTTCTTTAACCTCAGTGCTAGATGGGGGGAGGGTGGTCAGTGCCATGTCCTGGCCACTGGGAAAGAGACTTGGTACCCACTTACAGGAGGCTGGGTGGCAGAAAATCTTGCTCCCACCTGAATTTGAACCCTGAACCGTCCACCCTGTAGCAAGTCGCTATACTGACAGCACTCTCTTGGCCCATGATCTCTCAAGTGTTAGCTTTCAAAGATGTTGAATGATTTTCTCTTTCTGTCCACTTCTTGATTTCACCATTATAATAATTTGAAGTCATGTGTGCACCATTTCTTTATTTTCTTCTGTTTCTGTCAGGATCACCGGTTGTATTGTTATCCTATTGTTATTATGTACCTAACATGATATTTATATGCTAATCTTGCCAGAGGCTTTTAGTTGATTAGCCTTGGGAAAAAAAAGGATGAGATGAGTAATATTACCACAAATACTTGCCATTCACAGCAGTTGAATTCTTGAAAATCCTGCAAATGGGGAAATTGCAATGCAAGGCAGGTAAGATCTTGTGGAAAAAATGAGATAGGGTCCAAAAAGACACACAAACATGATAATATTTAAATTGATGGTTAATAAACATGAAAAGATTTCTGTCATGTTTATTATCATATTGGTTGGAGTGATGTCAGTGTTTCTGGCTGAAAGTTGTCTGGTTGATCAAATGATGCAGTGTGCTTAGCATATGGGGATAATGAAGATTTAGTGACAAAGTGATCTTTTTCGGTATGTTTGTATATATCTCCTTGTTTGGTGCAATGACAGCCTGGCATGCGATGGCATACTAAACTTAATGCTTCCCCTCTTTGTGTCTGCATTTCTCTTCAATGAAATGAGTCAACAGTGTGTGTACAACATGACTGTGTCCGACTGCAGCAATTCTCTTTCCACTGTACATCAGCACGTATGTTGCTGAGGATTACGAGAATTTACTCGATCCTTTATTCTCCATTTGTACTTAATTTTGCAGTTTCTGGTCTCAAAAAGAGCGACTGATGACTTCACATAGATGAAACATGATCACTCACTCTCATCTCCGTCACTGTTCGTTGCTTTCCATTGTCATTCTCTCATTAACATTGAACAGTTAAGTTATTGCTGATCTCGCCCTGTGAAACACAGATGGGATTAAACTAGTTTGATTTTCTGCATGTTTGGTCATACTTTCCAGATATCATTAAGACTTGAGGGCAACAATTAGCTCTGAGAATTGTAAAAAGTAAATTTGAAGTGCATTTTGGATCACACAATGTCTGGGTAGCTACTGAGTGAGACAAGTGGGCAGGTTGTGGCCTGTTGTCTGTTATTGTGCGTGCTTATGCAAGTGTGGCTGTGAATGAGTGAAGGACTTACAACACGACACAGGAAGGTTGCCATAATATTTCTTTTTAAGTGCAAAGGTGATGCGCAAACATACAAAGCAGGAGGGGCTGCTGTATTAGGGTAATTAAATGAGGATTGTTAGCTGGTGTGAATGTGACATACTGTGGATAAAACAAGAGTTGTATACAACATTGTGATCTGGAAACCTGAAGGGAAAATATCACTTAAAGGGATTTAGACATGGGAATGCAGCCTATTCTTAAGATGGATCCCAAAGAACTATAAAACTTCTTATCTCCTGGAAGAGAGACAACTACCAGTTTATATTGTTGCACATTTGTTGGAACAGTGGGCATCAATTGAGTGCATGATAGGGGAGTAAGTGGGCTGGAATAGTGTAGTTGTTATAGTGACTTGCTATGGGCTGGACAGGTGGGGGATCGAATCCCACTTGGGGGTGAAATTTTCCACCCCCATCCTGACTGGCCCTGGGACTCACCCAGTCTCCTGTTTGTTGGATACTGGGTCTCTTTCCTGGGGGTAAAGCACCCGGGCATGGCATTGACTGCTCATCCCCATCTAGTGTTGAGGTTAAAGTAAGAGTAGCTATACCTATACTCCTCCTTTGGGCCTTCCTGGCCTGTTCTAGGGTGACAGGGGAAGTCATGTGTGTCTTATCCCAGGATATACCTAGATGATCTGGGAACACCGAACATTTCTTTCATGATAGCTGATTACTGAGCCAATGTTGAAACGAAGGAACTCAGATATGAAAGATAATCACCAGATGGGGATATTCAGTTTTGCATGGGCTTTGAGTGACAAGTTGGTAAGTAGTCACTGGAGATATTGCACAGCCTTTAGCAGAAATTTTGCAGTAGGTTTTCTTAACACCTTAAAATTTATAAATGAACAACATTGGTGATACTCTTTATTGGAATTCTGTTTGTAGTTAATGACAATTCGAGCAAATGTAAGTAAGGGCCTGGTTGGGAGTGGAGGAGGACGTCAGCTAGGAGGAGGAAATATCAGTCATCGTGGGGGTGGGGGAGGTGGTGTTGGTGGAGGTGGCAGTCATCATCGGTCTCACAGCCAGCAACAGTCGCAGTCTCAGAGGTTTCCTCCACTCCATACACAGAGCTATTGGCACCATGGACAGCAGTCTCAACATAGAGGAGGGTAAAGAGATAGCATTACACAGTAGTGTTATTAACTACATTTTATTACACATATTTTAAAGTCAATTATGCTCTTAGTATAAATGTTGATTCCTATATAACTAAGCCTCTTCTTTTAAACTAAGTTTGAGAAAGAGAATTATTAGCACAATTTTACTATTTTATAAGGCAAGATGGGCTTAAAAGTTTTGAATCAGTGGGTGCATTTCCATCATCCTTGGTATACACACTGGTGGAGGCCATTCTACCTTTGCATGTTTAAGTTCTAGTAATATGAGCATGGTTATGTGAACTATTGTGGTTACCACTTAATATGGGACTCTGAAATTATATTTAGTAAAAATTCATTAAAACTGTGCAGCTTCTGTTGCATTGAATTTTTCAGAGTGTAAATAACAGAATCTGTATTTAGTGTCCACTTTAAATAGAGATAACTATTAAAACAATGGGGCTAGGAATGTGAAATGTTATGTGGAAACCATAAATTTAGGATGTTATGAAGCTTTGAAGTTAAAGCTGGCAAATTGGCATAGGCAGGAATATGAATTGCCACAGCTTATAATTATTGATTTATAATTCCAAATTCCAAAATGTGTGTGAGTTAGTACTGAATATTTAAGTTGTGGTGAGTGTAAGGCAATGTCTTTGACCTGTTTCACAATCTTGTATAATGGAAATACTTAATCTGCACCTGTGCAAGTTTAGGGACTGCTGGCCAATTAGTAGTTGCACACCACTTTTTCCATGTACCATTGTAAACATTGTTCCTTTTCAGTCTTGAATAATGTGTGATTTGATACCATGTTACCACCATTCTGTCATTGTGTAACATACACTATATCTTTTTTTTATGCCTCATGTGTGTTGTAGAATCCATCAAACACTATCTCCTTTTGTTCTTCTTTTCTTCTATACAGGGTGTCCCAGGAGGAATGTGCCAGACTTCGGGAAGGTGTTCCTTATGTTAAAGTATACCGATATAACCCAAAACTCCTATGTCCGAAGTTGAACGGTTATGGAGATAATGGCCAGAGAAGTTTGAAACTTTGACAGCTGTTACACACTTATTGATTACCAAATACATATTAAAACTGGCAGGAATATGTGGTTT
>Ga0123354_10003099_pt1 | contig 22716 bp, 17 predicted proteins | sample TergutLab28metaG_2_FD_97872 | JGI IMG/M metagenome (GOLD analysis project Ga0123354, IMG submission 97872) | Labiotermes labralis P4 segment gut microbial communities from Petit-Saut dam, French Guiana - Lab288 P4 | ecosystem: Host-associated > Arthropoda: Insects > Digestive system > Gut ... | reverse complement strand
CGTAGGTCGTCTTTACGGTGCGGATGGTGCCGGCGGCATATGCTGCAACTCAACATCTAATGCTCCTGATGATCGGCGTATGCGCTCGAAACATGTCGAGCTAAGAATACATCAATAAAATTACCTAGTTGCATCAAGTTGGCATTTCACTTTATTTCGTGAGGAAGATGCACGGTCAAACAACCCTCAAACTTCAAATCAAACTCTGCACCCTCAAGGTCTATTTTAATACCCTCCTCCAACATCTAACTCTAACTGCCTCTCAAGCTTTCCAAATATTTCCAAAACAATACGTTCGTACAATCGTAAATTCATTGAACTTTAACAACAACAAGTGAACTGTATAAGCCACGGAATTTACACTTCAGAGTAACATTTGTCTGAACATTCAATGATGGATGCTTGTGGCAGACAAAGAAATAATTACAATGAAGCATTCAGCAGACGTATTTGAATTTCGCCGTAATACTTCCCGAATTAAGAAGTGTTGTGCAAATATCACTGTATCAACTTGTTTATTACTCCACGTAACGACCAAAATAAAAGCGGGACTAGATCTGTCGTGCCAACTGAATGCGTCATCACATCAAATGGTAGAAGGCAGGTTCAGGAAGTAAGGATAAATGGCGGTACCTTGACCTGTAATTTCTGCTTTGTTTGTTCACTGTTTTGCTACCCGGCAGTAATTTCCTACAGCATCTGTCCACAATCGGGTTTAACTCTTTTTCAATTTGTGATATGAAGTTTCTTCAGCGAAGAACAACAACGAAAAATCATGTGACCGAAAGAATAAATATTTAACCAGATTATTTTTCATTAAATACTTGGGTTTCCATTTCCGTTTTCTCGTTCAACATTTTCCGTTTATTAGAATGAATTTCACATCGGATTTTGCTCTAGCGTTGATCAGCGGCCGCAGACATTTTCCAACAAAGGAAGATTTTTCTCTATAAGGCGTTAAGGCAAACCATAAAGGCAGACATTCCCTGAACGTCCATAAATTTACTTTGTTTACAAGAGGCTGTTCAAACTGAAATGATGTATAATTAATGCCCATGGCAGGTAGCATGATACAGTCCGATCGATGTAGAGACCTCTCGACATACCCAGTATCATCCTCACGAATCACGTTATTTGAATGCATTAAGAGCGTGAAAAATTAATCACACTCCTTAAACCTAAGGTCACGATTACAGTGGATTCACGAAGCACGTTAGTTGAGGTGGTAACGCTTCTGATTTGTATTTTTCACGTCATGGAAATCGTTCTGTGGGGCTGCAGGTTTCGTCGATTCTTTTACTTAATCCACGACAACGCAAGGCAGTACCTCTATTTAGGCCTCTACGAAAGCCGTATTCCAAAACACTTCCAATTCATTATTCACTAAACACCCTGCCATCCGACGCTAATATTCTCAGCTGACAACAATGGTAAGTAAACCACCACAGAATGAACAAATACATAGTACAGAAATCACTATGGACATACATGAAAGCCTGAGAGTCGAAATGTTGTCGTTATTCCGTCCCCACGCAGCAAACCATTCTCGTAATTACATATTTTTTTTGTCCAATGCCACCACATGTCCTTGTGGACTTCGTGGTCCACCCTCCTAGGCATGGCAGGAATGTAACCGACTTCTGAGGTTGGGACGCCCATGAGGCGCAGTTACGTTGTTCCGATGATGTGAGTGGTGATACAGGAGGATGTAGTGCCAGGAGGGCCCTTGAACCTAAATTCTACCAACCTATCCAGACCATGGTCACCGCGGGAATCCTCCCCTTCATGGAAAATTCCCACGGTAGAGCCGGGAATCGAACCCAGGACCTCATGATTAGTAGTCAGAGACTCTGACCACAGGCCACGAGGCTGGTCTTGTAATTACATATATGTACGCTGGTTGGCAATCTGTCGTTACAGATACATCAATTACTAACATAAAAGAGGACGATTTGTGGTCAATGCTAGTATGGTAACATGCAGTATTATTTTAAAATATAAATTGTTAATGATAAAAATAAAGCCAGGCTGTTCTGAAACACTGTTCGTTAAGCTACGAAGCTAGTGTCTCTCTAATCCGCTAGTCCTACAATCCTGACATTGCCTAATTAATACTAACGTAACAACAGGCATACAATACACGCATAAAGTGTTGCGTCATATTTTTTAATTTGTGGAATAAAGCCTCATTACTTAATTCCTCACAGTTTCAACATTAGCCGTAAAACTTTTGTGTCCAGTAAAGAAGTCAAATATAAAGAATATTCTCTTGTAATATCTTAAATAACCTCTTTCATGCACGTGTTTTCTTTCGCTTGAAGTGAACGAAAATGCCGTCACGTTAGGGTCTGACAGATGACCTTACTCGTCAAACGGCGTCGATGCATCACTAGATGGCACGTGTACATACTTTCAACACTAATAGGGAATAATTACGAAAGCCCGTGTGTGCATGCGCGTGTTCGCTTGCGCTCTCCACCCCTTGTCGAAAAAAAAAGCGCTGATTCAACGCAGTGCATAGTAGGGTTGATACTTTCGTTGTTGTTACCTTATGCTTATGGTATGCTTATGACTCCCAAGGTGTATCGCGAACAACTGCCATAGAATCTGTGGATACATTTTTTTAACGACTTCTTTCGTATGACCGTTAGAATATCTTACTAAAAACCCCCCCTATACCCAAGAAGAGAGAGAAACTAATTTTAATTAAGGTAACATTCACGTGAAGCATTGTGTCGTGTGCTACTGGTATGGATTAGCAGCTATCTAAAATCAGCTCTGAGATATAAATAACTAATTTCGGATATCAGTTATCCGGACACTATATATTTACGAAAGCAAGGATGTGCGGATCCGTGATTATTTTTCGAAGACGAAAGGGGGTCCTGGGAACCACTGCTGTGAACGACATTCAAATGCATTCAGAATGATGAGAGGACGGCGGAATAAATGAGATGTGAAAGACAAACGGGAGAAAGAGAAGATAAAGGTACAAAAATTGATATAGCAAACGAAGAAACTTCCTGTTGAATTCTCAACGGGCATTCCGCTACTAATAAAATAAAGCCCACGTGACGAGAATGGTTAGTGCGTGTTGTATATCCTAAAGGCGGAGATAGGTTACAAGGAGGAATTGTAGGAATTTCATCAGTGCCCGGTCAAGAAAATCTTCCTCGGCTTACTTTGTTTGCCGGTAATCCAGCAGACCATGTTTCTAACGTGTTTCGTCCTAAGAGAGTCTTCTTTATTTGAAACATCTGTCTTCATAACTGCTCAGGCTCGGAATGGCTGCGATATATCCACATTACGACTGGAAATATCCAGTGTGTGTGTGTGTGTGTGTGTGTGTGTGTGTGTGTGTTTGTGCTGTCACATTCGGCAGCGAACCGTGGTCCAACATACCATAATCAACGTAGCTGCCAGTGGACACACTCCAGGTATTTGGTTGGCGAATTCACGCATTGCTGTATCACACCAATAACCATTTCATTCGACATGAGCCAGACTGTGTCGCAGAGTGATGAAATATTGAACACTGCTCGATCACAGAAAACATATGTTTATGCACTGTAAGCAGGCTATTGTTATAAAGATCCCACGCATTACGCCGCGTTTCCGGCAACTCAAGACTCAAACACGATACTATTTATTTTAATTTTACTTGTATTTTACAGCAAATTTTGATTATGATTACAATCTACTTAAAGACACGTTTTCAGACGAAACAAGCTGCTTTGAATTGGAGGTCACATGGTGGTACTAACAATTAACAGATTGCAGTACCTTCTTTTCTAACTTCATGAAGGTATCTTCGACTTATTTTATTAGTTAAATTTTCATTGTCACTTGAAGCACGTACCTTTGAGGTACAGGGTTATTCGAAATGATTGTCGGGGTTTTAACAACTTGTCATACACAATACACTTGAGATAGGAGTATATGTATTTTTTTATTTAATAGAACAACAATCCAAGTATTTGTTACATATCTTACAGGTGCTCTATATGTGCACCCTTTGTGATTCTACAAACAACAAACACGATAATCGAGTTCGTTCCAAACTGTTTGTAGCATGTGAGCGGTGATGGTTTCAATGGCCGTTGTGATTCTTACCTTCAGTTCCGGGATACTTGCGGGAAGAGGAGGAACATAAACCTGATCCTTTATGTAACCCCATAGAAAGAAATCACTTGGGGTTACATCTGGAGAACGAGGTGGCAGTTGTTAAAAACCCGACAATCATTTCGAATAACCCTGTATTATTAGTGAACCACGATTTACGTTAACAGTCGAAGCGAACTTCATGGAGTACCAGAAATTGTGCATTGGTCTGAAGACCATATGGTTGGTCTGAAGTGTCGGAAAATTCAACAGTTAAGACGGCACTCCCTGAGGACGGGGCCGACAAGCGCCGAAACGCGTCGGAGTATTAGTTATACTGTAACTTTGTGTATGAGAAGTGGTGCATTAAACCTTGAGTTGATTAAGCTCTGGAAAATGATGCAGCTAATTCACCTCAGTTAGTTGTTAAACAGCGAAGTACACTCACCTCTCATCCAGAACAATTCTAACGAAAAAATTCTGTAGGAAAATAAAGTAGCATTGGTGTGAAGTTGAAAAGTTCACGAAAGTGGTATCTCCTCTAACATCCTACTTAAGTTTTAATTACAAACTCACTGATGACACGTTAAATAGGTTACCCAGCCACTCCGCATCAACTGCAGAAATGGTTTGGCGTCCACAGATGTGTGAGATGACAACGGAAGTTGTGAACAGTTTCAAAGTGCTACACTATTCTTCGACACGGAACTAATGAACAAAGCCAACACAGCAACAATATGTAGTGCCTTGGCCGAGATACGAACCGAATGCTTGCATTTTTGTATAATATATTATGCACCGTCAATACACAACATACATAAAAAAGATGCAATAATTACAATTAGGTGATATCTGGCTACATGTTTCGGCCGTGACCGGCCATCTTCAGGCCAACTAAGAACAACAATTAAGGTACAGTAAAAATAGTACTCAATGGGATCACATTTCGTTCACATTAAACCTTGATATTTTATTGTTGTTCTTAGTTGGCCGGCCACGGCCGAAACATGTAGCCAAATATCACCTAATAGTAATTATTGCATCTTCTTTGATGTATGTTGTGTATTAACGGTGCATAATATATTATACAAATTTCATAATACACAACGGGATGGCCTCTCTCAAATGAATGCTTACAGCATGTAAATGAGATGCCTAACCCCTGAATTAAATTGAACTGACGCCCAATGAGACTGGTGAGTTTGTACGTTCAAAGAAGGCGGTCATAATGCATTGGGAGGAAGAAAAACCGCCAGTACTTTCTGAATATTTCCGAAGCGTCTGGAATCTAATGACTAATGTGGGACCAAAATGCGATTTTGACTGAAAGGGTCACAGAGCAATGTTACCAACTGGATGTTACTGTCCTGTAGTACATGGAACTGTGTAATTTGGTAAAGAGCTACCAAGGTTTCGTAGAAACCTGGCGCCTCCATCTTCAGGTTAGCGGACAACATTCCTTGGAAACGTTCGTAGTCCACCCAACTACCAAATCGTACGGAGCCACATCCCATAAAACAGTGATCTTGATAGCAAAGACAGTACTCAGTGATAACCAAGACAATGCGACAAGTTCACTTCGTACCAGTACATGCCGCGGGCGCCCAATGCAATAAACGTAAGCGGAATGTGGAGACATGAGTCCCCAGAATAGACATGACTCGAACAGTGGTAGTATCTGGAAGACAGCCATTTGGCAAGGAGTCATTACTATAAGTAGTGAAAGTCAACTTACCGCAGTCTAACTGTGGTCTGTATCAACGCTAACTACAAAGACATCCATTCTTTCCTTTAAGAAATCTTACATAGCCATCTGTTTGTCTACATCGCCCTTTGAACAAAATACATACTCTCATGCAGAGATCGAAAATCGGTGAATTCTTACCAAACCTAACTGACCTACTCACTCACTCACTACATGATGCAGACTCCTACTTGACAAGCTGACAGAACCTGTTAGTCTAGAAATTCCACGCATTTTATGGAAATCGGCAGTATATCGCAGTATTAACGACAGCCTGTCACTGCCCCCATCCTGAGCCACATTAATCCAGCGCAGAGCTTCCCAGCTTACTTAATGAAGATTCATTTTAATATGAACCTCCTATCTTTGCCTAGGCCTTCCAAGTAGGCGGTTTCATAATCTATGACCTTCAGGTTTCCCCCACAAACACCCGTACGCATTTCTCTTTTCTCTACACACGCCCTGTGACCCGCTAATCTTAACCTCCTACAATCGATGTAAATAACCTATGTTTTGGTTAAAAATTTAAACTTCAAAACATCCTGGAGAATATAATTTTTATACACTTGTGACCAAAATTACTTTATACATTTGTACAAATAGTACTCCTATAGATAACTCATCTTCATCTCAGAAAAATAATGTTTACATTAATCAAATTACAAGGAGGTCCAACCACATCTTCCATTAACAATTGTATCGCATGTTGTAAATCGTAGTAGGGAACCGAATAAAACTGCTTTCAGGTATATGACGCCGTGTAGTCTGGTGAGAGAGTTAAAAACGTAACGGGGAAACCTGATACCACCATCGTTTCACCTGAATATGAAGAAAATATATTCCTTCGAAAAGTTGTCTTAGGCTACACGGCGTCATAGACTACAGGCCACATCCGTGAGAACCCCAAAGCTTATACTGTACTTTCGAAAAGATAATGAAGCGAAAGCAGGCCTCAGTCTTTATTTGTAAGCACTAATCATTTATTTAATCTATAACAGTTTCTTCTTGATACTCGCGGTACTTTCCGAGTGCGTTCACAATCCTGTGGAATACCAATTAAAATCGTTCCATCCGTCTGTCTGTGTGCATCACAATTATAGAAAATTTGAAAGGAATTTACGGGATTTGTTATCACGGAGATTCACTACTTTATGTTGATAAATTTTAAATTCCTTTCAATCAAACTATTTTAACTTACTGATTTACGACGACCAACAAGCGTTTCTGCGCGCATCTCGAGGAATACCTCAATAAATAGGATTCGAACAGAAAAATGCATTGAATGAAATTTACAGAGTAAGAGGATCACACAGCCTCTGTCCAATATAAATTACTTCTGTCAGCCTCTCTGAGATAAAACAACTCAAGTGACGCTGTGCGTACATTTATGAAAAATCAACACTTATCTACAGAATGTGCAGGTACAAGAAGATTATCCGTAGGCTACACCTGACCCTTGATTATATCTGAGCAAAGCGTTTTTCAGCCTGAATTTATAGATAACATATGAAGTGAGCCATATAACGACACTATCTCTTTCTGGTCATAGCTCTGATACTTAGAACGTACACGCCAGCAGTTCTTTTAATATCTCCAGTCACACAGAAGAGTAATGATATCAAGTTCCTGGAAGTATCATTGTCTGCATCAGTTTTGCCTTTGGATTGGTCGTCTGTATTCAGATACCTGACGTTTTATAATTATCGTTTAATAATAGAGCAACAATTCATATAAAATGTAATTTAAAAGCTGACATGTGTCGGATACGTCATGAATCTTGCCCTTGTGTCGGACAAAATCAAGGTGTTCGTAATTCCTGCACCTATTTATGCCAGAGACATTCAATATGTAATGTTACCTTGTTATAAAATTAAACAGAAAATCATTACAACGTTAAATGCAGTTCATTTATTCCACTGAAGTTACCCATCTTATTCATCCTCAACTCTGAGCAAACCGATTCATTTGTCACACCTTTGAACTAGTCTAAAAATTCGGTTGCGTTAGAAATCGTTATCTTGCGTTCGCAGACATTACAAAGTGTTCCTCGTTACTGTGAAATAAGTGACCTCTAAAGTGTTGCTTCAATGGACCAAATAAACAATCTGTCGCAAGGCGTGCTCCTTCAGGAATACAAAACAAAGCCAAATAACGCACGTCCGACACGAGAGTTATTGCAGTCATTACACTGGGAACTTACGCATCATCCATCGCTTGGGCCACCGAGTCTACACTTGGAGTTTCACGATTCCAAAATAATGAGGCAGTGGAATAGGCTGTTCGTGAATGTTTGCGAATGCACAAGATCGACTTCTGCCGCGACGACGTTTAAAATTCGACCACGTTTGGACAAACACATCAGTGTGGTCGGGGATGGTGAAGAAGAGAAATAATAGTTCAGTGGAATAAATGAGATATATTTGATGATACAATGGCTTCTCTTTTGACTAGCATGACGCACTGAATCTTACTTATAAACACCCTTAGTATCTATTCTTAATATTATTCATTTCTGTTCATTAATCAACGATTTTGTAGCATAATACAACAAAATGAAGAAATCTTTCAATTTACAATTATATATTTAATACATTATGCTTCCGTCACGGTTCTATCCGTTATCGATCATCTTCAGGGATAAACCACACCCATAACGCATAAAACAAGAACTAACACAATATTACGCTAACAATACATTATGTATCATGATATCTTGAAATTTACTATGGATTTCAAGATATCAAGATACAGCATATATTATTAGCCTAGTTTTATCTTAGTTCTTGTTATATACATGGTTAACGTGGTTTATCCTTGAAGATGATCCATAAAAGATCGAAACATGTCGGAGGTAAAGTTTTAAATACAACATTGTATATTGAAATATATGTGCATTTTGTTAGATATATTTTGTAGAAGATGGGCCCGGTAGCTCAGTCGGTATAGCGACTGAGCTACGGGATGGACGGTCCGGGATCGAATCCCGGTGGGAACGAGATTTTCCGCCCATCCAGACCGGCCCTGGGGCCCACCCAGCCTCCTGTAAAATGGGTACCGGGTCTTTCCCGGGGGTAAAGTGCGGCCGGGGCTTGCTGCTGACCACTCACCCACTTCGAGTGCCGCGGTCATGGAAGAGTAGAGCTATACCTCTACCACCCTCTGGGCCACACCGGGCCTGAACGGGATCACTTTACCTTTATAGTTTATAGAAGGTTTCGTGCCTGCTGAAATTGATATTACCAAACATAAATTTAACACACTCCGTGCGATTTTCGACCAGTAGTACAGGAGCTGTCAATCCTAAATAACTGAAAGTTTCCTGTAACCAGATCACCAAAATTTAAATATCAGGGTTTACATTTCATTAAATACCTTACGAATGTCTGCTTGCGCTTCTTTTTCATTTTTGTACGTCTATCACACGCAAGAGAACGATTTGACTTCACCTTGCAATACAGAAATCTGGATCACGGGGTGTTAATTCCCATATTGTGACAGCTTTCCTTCCGCACCTTTTCAGTCTGACGTAACTGAAAATGCATAAATCTTGTTTCCTGCTGTCCCTGAACAATTTCTTATGCACTCTCATTCCCAACCTTTTCAGTATGTTGTAATGAGCCAATAAAGAAACAGACATTGCCGAACTATGATGTCGAAATATGGATCTGAACGAGCTGATACAGGATGTCACCCCCATCGTGCCCATGAACACGACAGTTTTATCGCACAGAAAACCTACATCCGGTAGGACAAACCGCGACAGCATCTGTTCAGAGGCTCCATAAGATACACACATATCACAAACGTTGAATTATTAATACTGAAAATGTATTTCTTTCGAGACAAAATACACAAAGTAAAAGCTACAACATTGTTGCGCTCTGATGTAATTTCTACCTTATTCTTTCATCTTTGGTTAGCACTGGTTTGTACGTGTTATGACACCTCTTTTACATTAGCCGACGCTATAATCACGGAATATCGCGACATAAACATGTATTTACTAATATTATTAACCTTTTGACGCCTAATGTCAACTATAGTGGTCGTACCGCACCGCTAACCTCTGAAGTTGAATTTTATATATTTATTCAACAAATATAGGTACTGAATATTTTAAACATGGTATATGTACTCTCCGTTTTTTCGTCTTCAAAATGCAGTTTGTTTCATAATTCTAACATATTTGATCCCTGTATTATTCACATTTTATATACAGGGTGTGCTAAAATTAAATAATTCCGGCGCCAAAAGGTTAGAGAATCATTTACGTCCCTTTTACGTAACGTTTCCCGTTTGCTGATGTAGCATTTCGGATATGGAATGACAACACTCGAATGTTGTTCCTCGATTTTTCAATTAGCTGCCAATACACAATTTACGTTGAAACAAAAATTCTTTGTGTTACATTGACCTGTCAGTGATGGCGTACTTTATGTTGTAATCATTTGGATCTAGGTAATCACACTTAAGGCACAGTCAGCTAATTACTGTTGCAAGCTAATGCTTCTGGTATTGCAATGGCTATTATCCAAAAACCGTAGCCACGGTGCTTCAGTCGTACAAACAACATTCTATCTCGGTGCCTGTTGTGTTAGATCATTTAGCTGGCTGCATAGTTGTAATTCTAAATTCCACACGCCAAATTGACTCATCGAGCGGTTTGTAAGGTCCTGGAACAGAAATACAAGCTTGGGAATCCTTCCAGCCTCCATCTGAAGAAGCTATTTCAAAGAATGGTACACGTAAATAGAAATAATTGCTGACACCGTATGGAGTGACGAGCAAGTACCAAAGGCTTTTCAACGTGTGGTCGTTAACCGCTCATGACCTGCAAAACTAACTTAATGAAATGTTACTTATATTTTACATAAACTATAAAAATGGTTTCGGGATCTAATCCCGGTAAGGACGAGATTTTCCGCCCGTCCAGACCGGGCCTGGGGCCCACCCTGCCTCTTGTAAAATGGATACTGGTTCATTCCCGGGGGTAAAGTGCGGCAGAGGCGTGCTACTGACCGCTCACCCCCTTCTAGTGCCGCGGTCATGGAAGAGTAGAGCTATACCTCTACCCACCCTCTGGGCCACACCGGGCCTGTAAAGGGACCCCTTTACCTTTTATAAAAATGGTTTAAAATATTAATGTCTCGACTTATGCTTCAGTACAGACCCCTAGTGTCTCGAAACGGGCATATCAGAAGGACGACTCAAATCACAATGGCTTGCTCGGTGCGTACAAACAGTAGACACGGAAAATTATATCACACAAATTTCGGTTTACATTGTAATGACGCGTAATTTCAGGCTTTTACAACGAAGTAGATGAGATCTGCAGCCTTCTGGGTTGTTACGCAGCGAAGAGTGGTAATTTATAACCGACGTTTCGGGACAACCTATGGGTCCCGAAACGTCGGTAGAAATTTACTACGGCTACTTGCTGCGCAATAACCCAGAAGGGCGCAGTTTTCTTCTTGAGTTATCATGATATTTCGGCATTTTCCAGCCTTGCATCACACCAGTTCGTGCAGCAGTACGTTCGTAACAATTCGCATTTTCGAAGGTTTTCGGCAGCTATTAAAAATAATATTTGTATACAATATATGACTGAACACGAATATTTTCAAGCACTATGTCTGCAAGTAGAAAAATCCGCTTAGACTATAGGCCTAAAATATGCAGACATATTCAGCTAATGCAAAGAAAAGCCGGCAGGTTTACTGCGACGCGGTGTCTGGCCTGGATTTCAGTTTAATGCCAAATGTTCAACAAGCCACGCACACAACAGTAATTTAAAGCGGTCGATGTCAAATACCCACACGTGTGTGTTTCTGTGCCATTCTCTTTAATTGCAGCTTATATCTAAAGGATTAAAAATGTATTTTTTTTTTTTAGGATTGCAGAGAACTGCCTTGAACTTTGCGGCGGCGCCGGTGGCTGTGGTAGTATTTTTCGACGATACTACGATTTTCAGGCGCGTTCGCAAATTTTTTTAAAGCTACTATTAGCTTCGTCATGTCTGTCCGTCTGTCCGAATGGAAAAAACTCGGCTCCCACTGGAAGCATTTTCATGAAATTTGATACTTGAGGATTTTTCGAAAATCTGTCGAGAAAGAAGTTTTAATTTAAAAAAACAATAACGTGTACTTTACATGATGATCAATATACATTTTTTATCTATCTTGATCAGTTCTTCTTAGAGTTAGAACTGTTTCATAGTTTTTGCTAAATACAAACACACATTTTATGATCTGTAACTCCTGCTCGAATATCGTTCCCTTTATGAGATAATGTGGGAAAACACTGTACAGCCGGGCAGGCAACAGATCACAATATGGCTCATGCGCTTGGCATGTTGGATACCTAAGGCTACAAAAACACACTCAGGATATGTAAAATACGTACTGCTTTTCAACCGCAAACAGTGATTCCACGAACGCGCCTCAGTGTTACCTTTATATGTACATTGTCTGTATTGTTGAAATAATGTGAAATGCCAACTTGATGAAACAAGGTAATTTCATTGATGTATTCTTAGCTCGACATGTTTCGGGTACATACGCCCATCATCAGGAGCATTAGATGTTGAGTTGTAACATACGGTTTTCTGCACCGGGTTTTTGGATGGGTGGTGGTCTTGAGAGCCGCTGCGTGGGTCGTGTTTACAGTGCGGATGGTACCGTGCGACTCGCGCTGCACCATCCGCACTGTAAACACGACCTACGCAGCGGCTCTCAAGACCACCACCCATCCACAGATTCGGTGCAGAAAACCGTATGCTGTAACTCAACATCTAATGCTCCTGATGATGGGCGTATGTACCCGAAACATGTAGAGCTAAGAATACATCAATGAAATTACATAGTTGCATCAAGTTGGCATTTCACTTTAAGATGCACGGTCAAACAACCCTCGTGTCTGTCTTGTTATTTGCTTATTTATTCATTATTGCGATTAGAATACCTACCCTACACTGACACTAGGAAATATAAATTTATAGGGAGATCGTATTGTTGGGAGAGTTCTAACAGTATCTGATCGGGACGGTTTCTTGTTTTGCGTCTGTAACTTTCTCTGAACGTTATCCACTGGCTGGTTAAGAAACGTAGGCTTACGCTCGTTTCTAAGAATGTCAATGTCTCAACACTTACGCGGAAAGCAAAGGAGCATCCTATGTGGGGCTATGAAAAGCTGAAATTTATCACTAGTTACTGAAGAAAATGAGTAACAGCGTGTAAGCCAAGAACGGCTCTCTCGCTAATATTATTCACAATCAGATAATAAACAAAAATCTCCCATAAATTACTACGATATGATCAGACAGAGATCGAAATATGATGTGACGCATTCGAGAATATGGTCGTATCGAAGTTGTTGTTGTTGTTCTCCTCCTCCTCCTCCTCCTCCTTCTTCTTCTTCTTCTCCTCCTCCTCCTTCTTCTTCTTCTTCTTCTTCTTCTTCTTCTTCTCCTCCTCCTCTTCCTCCTCCTCCTTCTTCTTCTTCTTCTTTATTTCGAAAATTACATGTCCAGATCGCCTCTGAGGCCCACCCCGCCTCTTATACAGGTGGTACCGGGGATACCACTTATACCCTTCAGGCGCCGAGGTTAACAATGAGTGGAGTTACACCTCCAGTCCCCCTATAGGCTATCAGGGCGTGGAGAGGGAAAACTTCAGTTCTAGTTTACACAACAAGACAGTTCCTGCCTCAGCTCAAAGAATCCACTGTGTATATGAACCTAAAATATTTATTTTCTTGCATATGAGAATTCTTATGTTACATTCAGGAGACATTCGGTTCGCAACCCGATCACGGACAAAATATCACTCTACGCAGGATTTTCATCCATTTCTTTACCCACTGCACAAGAAATTAGGACTACTTCACGCTTTCATGTAAAACGTTATTTTCACGCGTCACATACGAACGGATGTGAAAGGGTATGAAGATGGTACTCCACCAAATTTAAATTCTTGCAGTCATTTAACTATTAATTTGAAAGGAAGGAAGATAAATCACTATCACATATATGTAGTGGCATGGAAATTCAATTAAATCCCAATTAATAATGTTGGAAAACTTTACCACTTGAATTAGTTGCACTAAACATTCTCCGACAACTGACACGTGCCCGGACGTAATAAAAATTGACTCTTCAATTGTGTGCAATACTTGAATGTGCGACAGACACTACTCGCCGAGAGAAATTGAAAGAAAATTACGGAAACAGGCGTATTTTCCGGTTGCTAGCAATAAATTTCCGGAGCAATGTTATCTTGGCAGGATGTGTGTACTTTGCATGAAACACTGGTTTTACCTTTCCACCTACAGCAGACTCGCATCCATACAATTGGGTCAAAGCCGCCGACAGATGGGTTATATTTCTCTTGCTTTAGCATTGCAGTTGAAACTTTCTTCTCTCGTTTTCACGTGAAAACTTAACGAGTTAATAAATTTGTGGCCGCCATTTGTATAACTTTGGATAGAACAAGGAATGGGCCTCACATATCACCATAAAAGGCACTTTGATCGAATGGGTAAGAAAGTGTTTTCTAGACCCGGTTGATGATTTCTTTCGATAAAAACAAAGAATGTACTTCTCTTTAATATAGCTGTGCTTTTATATCGTCTGTAAAAGCACCGTGAATATATTTCTTCAGAGATGTTTTATCAGTCCTATAGGAAAACAGTCGGCATGTATTAACGGGTGTGGCGGTCCAATTTGTGTACTCTACCCTTCGGAACGCACGAACGGTGGATTAATTTAATGCTAGTTGCCAAATGTAACTGAAAAGATTTTTTCATAATTTTTTAATTTCAATCATGACATATTAAAACTTGTCTAATTTTCAAATCTGTAAAATTCAGATTCAGAAATGTTAATATCTGTATCCTCTAACAGACATACAAACGCCACAGGAATCTGTCTACACCGAACAGCTTCTCTTTGGAAGCCACCGCTAGGGCACGGAGGGCCCGTTAATTAAGACCTAGGTGCATCGGAACCGTGAGGCCCCGTACCCAAATGCTAATCAATCAATCCACCGCTCGCTCGTCTAGCCCAGAAAGTTCCAGAAACTTATCGAACCGGAGGATTCACTATTGTATTTACAAGAAATCCTCCCTGAGCCTTACTTCGACCCAGATGGATCGAGTCCACAGCTTTCCACCCGACACCTCCAAAGATCCATTTTAATTTTCTGGTAAACAGTCCGCTCAACTATTGTTGGGATAGAACAATTTATATCTATACTTAAAATGTCCCTAACCTTGTAATCATTTAATATTTTTAATTCTTCCCTTGTATCTGCAACGTACTAGGTTGGTCAGTAAAACTTTACATGTCGTAAAATTTCTATGGAACATAGAAGGACTGTGACTACATGAAAGTCGTCCCCGAAAGATTAGCCTGTTACCCGGCATGAAACAAAATTTTTCCGAACAAAATTTAAAAGATGATGGCAATATGGAAACTGTAGGGGTACGGTGATTGGAAATGCTCTCCAAATGTGGTAATTACATTACACTATAGTTGTGTTCAAGGAGACAGTACAAGTAGGCCACTACAACAAACTTGCGTTATGCGCGTTAAGTATGTGCCTTTCTGAGAACAGTAGACGTACTAATAGGTGACATCTGCAGGTTAGCTGGTGAGAGGCAGTGGAATGAGGTAAAAGTGCGGTAAGGGATGTAGATTAAAGGGAATAACACAAAGAAGAAGAGGCAGATGGAAGATGACACGTGATCAAAGTGGCAGGCTACACGAGACGAACAACTTAACGTCAGAGGTGCTGCAGGAAAGCTGTTTCAGCTTGTATAATTACGTGGAATATTTCCATGCGACTGAAGACAGAAAGCCATGGCTAAGTAAACAAGTGTTAACAGCACACAGCAATGCAAGATGGGGTCTGATGAGCTGATGCTTTCAGATTCTACCCTGATACTAAGCATTATAATAAGGCTGTGTACGAACTCTGCTATCTTAGATAAGGGGGACAACACGTGACATCACTCGTATTGCGTTAGCTGTGATCACCTGTGGCTGTCCTGCAAGCTCATTAAATCATCTGTTAAAGGTGATTAATGGATTATGAAAAACAAATGACATGCAAAGTAGTTCTGTAATAATGACATAAACACCAACTAGATGCAACAATAACAATTTATTGATAATTTCAATCAGCCCAACATGTTCGGGCGATAATTTCGCCCATCCTCAGGAGCACTAGACTGTGTTTACAGCTTGTGGTATAATGCACCGGCGGTGTTGTCTGCTGGTGCACCAGCAGACAACAAATTATCAATAAATTGTTATTGTTGCATCTAGTTGGTGTTTATATCATTGTATCAGTGATGCACGGTCACACAAACATCAAATTTAGTTCTGTAACGCACACTTACCGTTACATGTTAAAACAAAGTCTGTAGAATCTGTAGGCCTATCCACGCATGTGCTACATATATGCACAGACGTAAATAATATCATTTTCTTAGATCAATATCCTCACAATACTAAAATTATGTAGGCTGTGCTCTATGGCATTATCAAGTGCAGGACCATGTAACCAATATTTGTCGAGGATAATTCTGTATAGTGATTTGACCACGGGTTTGACAACCGAATAACCTGGGTTTGATCCCCGGCGTGGGAAGGGATCATTTATAGCTTTCATATCGGCGCTGAGATCGGATCAGCCGCCTATCAAATTCGTAAAGGGAATAATTTCCACAAAGGGCGAGTGGCCGGAGCGTGAATATAATCACTCGCCTCCATGTAGTTTTAAAAGTTAAGCAAGAATGGGGATAGGAAGTGGCGGTTGATTAATTAACACTTCAAAGTTCAGTACCACGTGCTATTAACATTTGAAAATTGTGCATTCTGTCCGCACACTATACTCGTATTGTGCATTAAATACTATTCTGCTGTATCAACCCTTACTTCCGTAAATCAAATTAAACGACAGTCTGTGTAGAAGAGACGGAGTTTGCTCTCTGTGAGGTAGGAAATGAGATTATACGTATGCAGTTTGGATGGATTTCAGTCTTCAGTCCACTCAGAATGTATATATGTTAAAATATGTATACTTTGTGAAGACGAATACACAGAGAAGACAAGACAGAACAGTCCCATAGCGAGACTGGATGACTCAAACCGACTACGGCTACAATCATCAGACCCAGTGCTTAGTACGACCCAGTCATGGGCCCCACGGTGCTTCGACGCCAACACGCAGAGACTGAGTCGCAGAATGGCTCGTACTTGGATTGGTCTTGAAAGGGATAGGTATAAGGACATCCTAACATTTTACCTAATATCCTGATCCAGTAAATGCCACCATTCATTCACAGGAAATGATTCTAGTAATATCACAAATTCATAGCTTTACCTTCTTCTTCCATTGGCACTACAGCCCAATGTGGGCTTTGGTCTGTCGAACAATGTCCTTCCATTTTTTCCTATCTTCCACCAAATCTCTCCATCTTCTCACTCCCAGCACTTGAAGATCTCTTTCTACTTCCTCTCTCCATCCTTTCCTGCGTCTTCTCCTTCTTCTCGTCCCTTCCAGTTCTTCAGTGAAGATCTTTTTGTGCATCCTATCCTCCTCCATTCTCTCTAGCTAACCTAACCAGATTACCCTTTGCCCTTTTATCCATTTTACTATATTTTCTCTTTTGCTTATCTCTTCTAGTTCTCGAATCGTCCGACTTTTCCATTCCCCGTTTTCATATTTAGGACCATATATTCTTTTAAATATTCTTCACAGGTTGACCTACTGGCCAATAAGGTGACCACACCATGCGTTATCCTTCGTTATGGAGTGAAGACATCTCAGCGCTGTGTTTTGACCGAAGGAAACAATAAATATCGCCAATGAAATACTGTAGGCCTCAACACCGAAGTGTCCTCATCACGACAAATATTTCCGTCATACACCTGAGTATGATAACCCTCAACCCTCTGTTATGTGCTCAGCATAATATTATCCCGTCATTAATCAAATACTAATTATTCGGTTGAACATTACCACATTACGAAATCAATTATGTTCCATATATCCAGTACAATAACAGATAATCGAATAGGTATAATTAATTAATTAATAATCTACTGACGTGATTCTCCATTAATTACGTCAGGTTAGATTCATTTTCATTAAGTGACAGTACGTATCAGCTAACAGCCGATCGCGGTTCAAAATCACGCAAGTATGGATTTAATCCGTTTTGGTTACGGTAGCGGCTGTTGCTGCTGTTGAATGATTCATTCCTACACACCTTAATGATGTTCCTTTGGATGCATACGGTCGTGAACTATTTAAAAAAGTTAATAGTGGCAATGAGACAATGAACTATCCCCCTAAAACCTTCAGACAGGAAAGCCGGTAACAAAATCAATACTCGAACTGTGTTCTCTCAGAATGGAGGCCTACATCAAAAAGTTATATCCATTTGATTTCTTTACCGCGAACTATCATTAAATTTAAATTAAACTGATACAAACTACATTGTGTCAATTTAGTATTCAATGTCATAACTAACAACTCAACTGCATGGAGCAAAATCTTGTTCGGTCAGTTAACAGCCGGCCACTGAAAATGTCCCCACCTTCTGTGGAACTCCTAGATTTATTATCGTGTTCGCACAATTTCGCCACTGGTTTCTATCCTTAGCCAGATTAACTCGGTCCAAACACTCACACCCTATATCCGTTAAGATCAGTTTTAAAATTATCTTGCCATCTGAAGCTATATCTTCCAAAAGCATCTTCCCTTGACGTTTCCCAGCCTAAACCGTATACTGCATACATTTCTAAATTTCATGCGTGCTACGTGGCCAAAACACGTCATCCTCCTCATTCAAACTGTCGTAATATTATTTGGTGATCAATACAAATCATCAACATATTCATTATACAGTTTCTCATGTCCTCTGTGAACTCCTACCTGCATGGTATTAACAGTTCTCTCTGAAACGTCTCCTTTGGACACAATCCATGGCATGTGACCGCGTTTCACGCTCCATACACTACACTTGCAACCTTGCATTAAATTCTGTAACGCCATAACCAAAATACGCCTATTCACCGAAGTCAGCGCTGATAATAGCACACACACACACACACACACAGACACACACACACACAGAACCGTATCTTTTAGTCTATTGGACATTCGAGCAATGGCCAGTTATCTCAACATGACGGACTCCGTTACGCAAACATAACACGTACAAGTAACAAGCTAACAACGATGATGCCTTGTAAAACACAAAAGGATACCCAAACCATGATCTGTGTGGTTCTTACACGACGTAGGAGGTTTGTTCAGACGTTTCGGTGGGAACTTGTTGCCTCCATTTTCAGAGTGACTACATTCGGTTCCAGAGTATTCTCATGTGATAAAGAGGGGCAAATGCATGGCTTATACAAGAAAAGTGCAAAGAGTTTCGATAATCAGAGCTACGGAAAGGGGAGCAGTGTGTAAAAACCTAAAATTCCATCATTTTAAAAACATCCGTCGTTGAACTCACAAAGCTTAGTTTACAATATATTGGACGGAATGACGTGTACTTCGTACAAGTATGGATGACAGACAGCCTACAGCGAACATTTTAAAGGTAATGGTGCATAAACAATCGTACAGACCTCAAAGCAACTACACGTACCAGATGAATCGTCAATAACGCAAACCACGGTAGCTACTAAAGAAGTATTTATTACCGTCAAATACAGGTTGTAAAGAAATATGTGTTCCATATCACTGTACACATGTAGCTGTTCCAAAGAAAGTGCTTTGATCCGTATATTGTACGGAGAAAGGGTAGGAAAAGTTTGGGAATTTGTAAGATTTACGTCACCAGACACGGAAATACCGAGATTACAAGACCAGACTGGGTGTTCCATCATAACTGCAAAGTGAAAGCCTTGATCTTTTGATTTCAACAAGCTGCTTTCGGATCTTCACAGTGTGCTCTCCTTTATACGTGAGAATAGAAAGCTATCGGCGAACGGTGTTTAGAAGGCGAATATACATACAGGATGATGGTCTTATTTTTTACCAACTTGGTGCACAAATTCTTGATTTTAATACATTTACTATATTCCTCTACATGTTTCGAGCACTATTATGCTCGTCTTCAGGAGGTCAAATTGCATTGGTGCAGCATCTGGTGTCGTCACTCTCTTTGGGTGACTGTTTAGTACACTACAGTACAGTAAAAAAACCATCATTATATTAGGAAGCACGGTCAACAAAATATATATAAAAAAATACATACAGAAAGACGTTCGTTTAGAACTCCGATGATATTCCCATGTAATATGAAAACAGCATTACGACTGTCACATGCGGGGTGCGGTGGGGATTTTTCGCGATCAGTGAAATCAACAAAATTACTGCAGAATTACTAAACTCGAAATGACAATTGGTAAAATTTGCTCCAAAACTCACCGACTTGCAAGTTGTGTGTTCGTAATAAATTACTCATATTAGATATGAAAGGAATTTTTCGCAGTTTTAATGACACATTGCTGAATGCAGAACTCTTTCTACGTCAAGACTCTTAGGTTTTAATCTGAATATCAATGGTGAACGCCGAAGGGAAAAACAAAATATAAGAGCCAAAGAATTTCAAACATAAAGAGAAAGAGCTTGACCCTTATCCTGCTAACGTGGAGAATATGGTGAGATCCGAATAGTGCTAGCAAAGGGCAGATGGGATTTAACTCGGCGTTTTAAGGGTTAATGGTGATACCAAATATACAATATAAAATATTGGAAAATGCATATGACGGGGATAGCCAAATTTTCCAAAAATCTAGGAGCCACCTCAAAATTTTCGGCACCTAAACGGTGACATGAAAGACGTAGTAGGTGACATGAGATGACATATGAATTCAGACTGATATTTGGAGTACAATTATGGGCGTTAGGGAGGGATGGAATATCATTCATGGAAATGAATAGTTAGACCTATCTTCATATAAGGAGAAATGGGAGGATAAGTAATGGGTTAGATGCAGTCAAAAACATACTAAAATACAAGGAAATGGACTAAAAGGGGATCAATGTATGTGCAGGGGGTAGGTTTAGTCGTTTTCCTCACAAAATGAGCTCATCCTAAGAGCAAAAAAAACCACAGCAAATGAAATAGTAAAAAAGGTAATTCGGCAGAGAAACTAATAAAGGCAAGATTCTCTGTAGTACAGTAAAATCTTGTTACAGGATTTTACAAATGTAACAATAAAATTGTTACAATGTTTCTAATTATGCCAAATAATTACAAATAGATGCAGTTATATGGAAAGCCGACAACCACAGACGAAATGGGAGAAAGAGCTCTCTAATTTTAAATAGGGATATGATCAAAGGGTAGAGGGAGAAATTTATACACTGTGTGGAAATATAAATGAGAGAACTCGGACAGTAGGCCTGTGGTTTAGAGTGGCATTCTGGAAAAATGGCAGTACGTACAGAAGAAGAGAAAATGACACACACAATCTTGAAACATTAAGGAACATAATGATGTGGGGTGATTTTTCCAACAATAATGGTTAAACATAAACGAAGGGACAGTCTACAAGAAAATAATTTGGTGTTCCAAGATTACAGAACCGGAGTCAAGGAAGGAAGCCATGTAAGGGGGCATACTTTGTTTTATACTGTGCGTTACACTACAAAACATACTTACTTACTTACTCCATGGTGCAGAGTCCTTCTTGAGCAGCTAACTGGTTTATAGCTAGTCAAGAAATTCCCCGCATTTCACGGAACCCGAAGGTTCATTACCGCACTCACAAGCGTCCGCCACCTGTCTATCCTGGGCCAGCCCAAACCAGTCCATATACCCACATCCCAACTCCTGGAGATCCATCCTAATATTATCCGCCCATCTATGCCTAGGTCTCCCCAGTGATCTCTTTCCCTCAGGTTTCCCCACCAAGACCCTATACACCACCCTCTCCTCACCCATACGCGCCACATGCCCAGCCCATCACACTACAAAACACCATTTTAAAAATAAATTATGTCAGATAAACGACAGAGATTAAGCAGTAAATATGATAGAAGTGTACTGATAATAACCCGGTGTTAGCACACACATCCAAGGGAAAATATAATTGAAGCTCAACAAACATAAGTTTGGTATGATTTTTTACTGCATCACGGGAACAGACCCCTTGAAAATTGAACAGGAAGTCTCAATTTTTTTTATCATTGTACCGTGCATTTCACCATCCATAAAGTCCACACACCAACAAATGCACTCTTTATTAAACTTGACAAAGTTTTAAAATTTACATTAAAAATCATTTTGACTTGCTCCTACGTGTTTCGGTCTACGACCATCATCAGGGAGCCTTCAATAGAGCCTAGCTTAAGTTATATTGTGTCGTTATTGTTGTTATATGTCATGCGCTGGTGTGGCAGCACGTCATATGTATGGTATATGTAGTGCTGAGTGCGACTCAACACAGCGCACAATACACATACCATACAGTCACATTCAACACAGTACACACACCATACAGTCACACTCAACACAGCGCACAGTACACACACCATACAGTCACACTCAACACAGCACACAGTACACATACCATACAGTCACATTCAACACAGTACACACACCATACAGTCACACTCAACACAGCACACAGTACACATACCATAAGTCACACTCAACACAGCACACAGTACACACACCATACAGTCACACTCAACACAGCACACAGTACACACACCATAGTCACACTCAACTCAACACAGCGCACAGTACACACACCATACAGTCACACTCAACACAGCGCACAGTACACACACCATACAGTCACACTCAACACAGCACACAGTACACATACCATACAGTCACAT
>Ga0123354_10003097_pt1 | contig 22721 bp, 24 predicted proteins | sample TergutLab28metaG_2_FD_97872 | JGI IMG/M metagenome (GOLD analysis project Ga0123354, IMG submission 97872) | Labiotermes labralis P4 segment gut microbial communities from Petit-Saut dam, French Guiana - Lab288 P4 | ecosystem: Host-associated > Arthropoda: Insects > Digestive system > Gut ... | reverse complement strand
TTGTAATTTGTATCTCTTACTTTATAATTTTATTTCCCATTTGTAACTGTAGGTTACATTTACTTTGACAAGTTCAATATCCACCTTGTATGGATTGACTGAACACATAATAAATAAATAAATTATTACCCTGCCAGCTACTTCATCTGCAAAACACAATGACGCCTTCATCCATCAGTCTTGCTGGGACTGAAGGACTGCATAGAGGAAACAGTACATATGAGAAAAGCATTAAGTGGGTCAGAATCATGAGAAAACAAAAGAAAGAAACTTTTACATTTTGTACTTAGGCCTACAAATATAATAAATGACTACACAGTGATGGTAACACATTACCTTTTTTTTTTTTAATGTGAAGACATCTGTAAACCCAAGGGGATGAAGACAATTATTTGAAGCAATACTATACTAACAGCCTCAGATACAGTCACAGGTTTGCCACCTTACATCTAATTACCTCTGTCACTCCCATCACACCACCATAACTTACCCTTTGCTGAGGCATGGTGGCATTTGTAAATTAATGGTAATTACCTCTGCGGGCAAGTTACCACTATTGTACTTTCCAAAAACATTACATTATTTTCACTATATTTTTCTCAGAAGTTATCATTCTGGGAATATTGTGGATCAAGACTAAGAATTCTGAATGACTGATGTAGTAAAATGACACTTCAAGTAAATGATGATATAATTTTACACTTTTTATGTGGGCACTTTTCTGGACCGGAAGGAATGATTGATACTTGTGGGAAAACGATGCAAATAGGAACAATGGATAGAGGTTTCCCTGTAGGTGTTGCTGGTGTCATTTCCTTCTCAGAATGCCTTGTTCACCATATCTATGTTTCAGGATCCAGCTTTGCAGTCCTAGAAGCTAGGAAAGTGAATGGGAAATAGAGCTACACAGCTCAGTCCCAAACTATATGTAAAGGCCATAATAGCATCTTACATTGTAAAATTGTTACAGTAAATGCCATCTGTTTAAATCATGAATTCTGTACTATGTGATGCAGTCTTCATCTCTCCTTCTGTAGGTCAAAATAATTTCATGATCTGTTTTCGACATTGTGTAATTTGTTTTCTTCATTGAAAGTAAGAGAATGTGTTCTGTACTGTTTTGTATGCCCCCAACTTCAGTAATGTGGCAAGTAGATGGGGTGATAAACCTTCTCTACTGATGCTTTTGATTTGCTTGTTTGTGCCTGTTACTTGCTCCTTAGTTTTATTTCGTGAACATTGTTAGGAGATAATAAGTCAGAAATTTCAAGATAAATATCACCATCTGATACTTATTCACATCCATTGAAGAGGAGGTGACACTGTCAGTACATTCACCATCTTTAATTTATTTTTTGGATGTTGTCAGCATGGCTGAAAGGTATGGTGTTGCCCTTATGCCAATGTTGCCTGTTGCTCATGTAAATGCCTTGTCTTTGACCTTTCATCTAAGTTATATATCTTTACATTAGCAGCTCTGTCCTCCAAATAATAATTTGATTTTTTATAGATGAAAACCAGAGTGATGGTGGTGTATCTCAGAGAGCAGGAGTAGATAACTATGAGGAACTGTGTCATACTGTATTGCATCGCTGCATTTTTTTGCTAGCAGCAGTAAAAGGACCAGATAAGCCATGGCATGAAGATGAACAGGGGTCAGATGATGAAACAGATAAGGTAGTAGGCAAGACTGAAGACTGCTATAGGTATGTGTGGCAACATTTTTGTATTTCCTTATTTTTTACCCATCAATAATATGTGAACGTGCTGACCATCGAAACTTGTGAGATGTGCACTTAAAAGAACATAATATTCAGTCTAAACACAACTTTTTTTTCTCAAGTAAATAATTAGGTGTGTCTAGACTTAATATTTTGTACTTGTAATTGTACTGTAAACACAACGTGGATGATGTGATTGTTGACAGCACTAGTGGCATGAATTATTTTCTTGCATAGGATCTTTAAAATGTATGTGGTAGTAAATCTTCAAGAAATTATGAACTTTGTTAAAACAACTTTCTTTGTATACAAAATCTTGGCAACTTTGGAGAATCTATATTTAGTTTTTGGTTTGGTGGTGATAACTAATTGGAAGAATGTTGGAGGACACATAGAGTTTTGTGTGGAGATATTTTATAAACATAACAACTAGTCTTTGTGAAACATTTTCATATGTGCTAACAGTTCTGAAGACATCAGTGATGCAAAACTTTGAGGTTCTGTCATGCAAATGTGGTATACTTAGAATCTGTATTAGTGGAAACTGTGTACAGGTATGCATCACTAAGGTGTGTGTTTGTTACTTACGATTTTTGTCAGCCTGAGTGTACAGAGTGAAACATTTTAGTGAAAGTATTTTAAAGTAAATTTTTTTTCTATAAGTACTTGTTTTGTTTTTGGTTTTGTGTTTAGGTACAGTGTTTCCTGTGATGAAACATGTTTAATTCTAGGCTGCTGGATGAAAGCCAGTGCTTTGTTTCCTTGCGGCGTTTGTGCAGCTCAATTCTGCTCTTTGTATGTGCTGAACCAGGGGAGAGACAGATTCTACTTTCTGGTACAGAATCAGAGAATGGCTGGAATAGTGATCCGGCTAGACTTTATGCAGCCATGACTCATCAGCACGTTCGAGCTGAGGTACATGTTGCATATATTGTCGTGGCACTGAGTTGGCCGTAATTCTTTCTTAGCATAATAGACTTCCAACACTTATCAAAAATACAAAACTTTTAACATTCCCAGGGTGGACTGTTGGTGTTTGATGTTAATGAGTGTATAGAAGCACAATGACAGAAATGAAGGTAAATCTTGAAGTTCTCAACCTTGTTATAAATTTCTCCTCCATTTCAGTTTCATGTTTGCAGCAGTTTAAAACATTATGTTTTCAGTGGCAAATCAAAATCCTTTGTCCTAATTTGGAACTTTGAGCATGTCTTATTTGTACTGAAACTAAATATGTGATACAGTGTTCAAATTATGTTTGTATTGGTAAGTGGTTTACGGTCTACACTCACAAGTGAAATTCTAGATCTTATGACTCCAGGTACCTTAATGAAGCATCTAGTATGCAACCTTAAATATCTTTTTGTTCTCAGAAAAGTGCACGGTTATCTGTGGCCTACTTCATGGAGTTATGGGAAGATTAATTTAGTGATTTTAATTTCTTCATTACATCAAGAAACCCACATCAGTTGCAAATTACAACACCTCTTTCCATTTGAATGTTGTTTGCCTGTATTTACAGTTTTATTTTTTAAATTTCTTTACAGCATAGGTTGTCAGCACTCAGTCAGATCTTAGAATTGCTATCAAGTTGTGATAAAAGTTCCTCTAAAGATGACGCAGAAAATCACTCATCAGAGAAGGTGGTATTCAGCACTATGTTGCTCAGTTGTGTAAGTCTTTTTGAGTAAAGTGTTTTATTTTTTAAGATTGACTCTAGAAAATGTTTTGATAGAGTAATAATTAATTTTTGCGCTTAGGCTGTTAGTGATTCATCTGTATGCAGTGACTTAAGCTTTTCTGTCCTTAAAACAAGAAAAATGAGTAACTGACATTCAGTAAAATAGAAAATGTCTACCTCGTTTATTTCAAATTAAAGCTGCGTATGCTTCATTTGGAGTACAGAATTCATTATTTTTGCAGTTTGAAAGTGTATAAATTATACAGAAGCAACTAGTATACATATAGATATTTCCTGGTACAAAATAAATGGGTCTAGCAAGGAAGAAGTAATGGTTGCCTGTATGTGGAAGCACCATGCTAGTGAGGTATGTATGGGGTTATATCAAAGATCTTGGCACTAGGTAGTCATATTCACATTTCCAAGTGCTTTGTCACTGGCAAAGAGCCAGCAGGACCCACTTGTTTGAAGGCTTGATTAATCTGAAGCCTGTTCTGTGCTAGTTACATGGAGAAAGGTTCCTGCACTGTCAGTGAGTTGTGATCCCCAGTCATTCAGCCCACTGATTGAGCCATTACTTTACTGTTAGCCAGGAAACACTTGAATTTTGCATATTTCTGAATGTACAGCAGTCTGAAATTTCTTATACTTGCATACTAATTTACAATTGCATCAAGTTCATGTAGTGTCCTCTGAATTGTAGCTCAGAATGGTGTGGAATACCACATTAATATTATTCCATAATTTAGGTACACCAGCAATTCCTGGCTGGATGTTTTGGTTTGGGCACATTAGCAGGAGAAGGTTCAAGCACGCAGTTGTATCATTACTTGGATGCAGTGAGAGCTGCACCACAGTTACTTCAGATGCACATTCGCTCTACTGTGCATCATATCTACTCATTACTCATCTCTTCACTGGCCAGGGGCCAAGGTGAAGTGAAGAATCATACTGGTGAGACAGTATACTAATACAAAATAAGTAAATGGGGAGATATTGTTTTTCAGAACTGTGCTTATTTACTTGCTGGACACAGTTTAATATTTTGGTTGATGATAAAATGGAATTATGTATTATTGCATAGTGGTGTACCTTCAAAGTTTGCACAAAAATGGTTGTGCCAATTTTGTGTCCCATTTTTACAGTAGTCCCTATAATCGTTGTCTATAATCCTAGATTCTGAAAGATCACCATTCATGAACTATGTAATGCCAGTTTGTACTCCAAAACAGATTTTTCTCCAGTTGCATGTAATGGCTATAATAGTTTTCTTGGACTTATCTTACTCAAAGAACCAGTTTTCTGTTCAGGGCCATAGCATTCAAACATGACTGTATCTTATGCGTTACTCTGTAATGAGTCTACGGGGTTGTCTTGCAGATTGTTATCTTTAACTGTAGTATATGGTACTCTTTTGTTTATATATTACTCAAGTACACAAGCAATATAACAGCACATGAAGACAGTGTTGTGATTATAACAGGGTGGAAGGCAACATATTTTTTCTGGGGGTGGTCTGTAGTTTCTTTGAATTCTGTGGTGTGGCTGGTAGTGTAACCCTTTGTTGCCAGAATTAAATGCAGGGTATACTCTGTCAAAGCCAGGAATTTAAGTGGCATCCATTACTTTGCATGTTCTGAGCAATGTCTGTATATGACTTTTGGGCATATTAGCCACACGCTTGGCTTTGACTGGAGTCAACCTTCAGCACTGAAGGGTTAATGTAAAATTTTAAAATCAGTTTCTAGACACAGTACAGTGTGTTTCCAATAAATATAGGCAGTTGTAATAAAAGTTTAAAATCTGTGAAATAATATTCCTCATATATATTCAAGCATAAACACATAATACATTAAAAGCTGATCATTTGGTCTGAAATTACCAGCTTCATAGTATATTATTCTGAATTACCTAATTTTTCACTGTGACCTTATCTGCTGGGTACTTAGTGCTGTTACAAACTTATCCAAAAATAACAGTGTTTGGAGTGCTGCAGTTGAGAAGTGTTATGTTTTATCTTTGTGTTTTAGGAAGCACACAACTGCAAATTTTGACGGTGTTCGCTCTTAGTGTGCGGTATCAGCCAGCTGATATTACTCTGGCTGTGTCATGCAGACTTCTGCCAATATTGGCAAATATGTGTTCAAATCCTGTTTACCTGACTTCACCTTGTGAGTTTCAAGCACGACCACCAGTACTTACTGTGGCTAGCATGCGACTGCTACATATTCTTGCTATGTCATGTGGGTAAGTGGGCTGGCTATGTGGTTATTGTCAGTGATTGTGATTGCATTATTTCCTATTTCCAGTTTGAACAGGACTGTAGTCCTTAAGGAAAATTTGATCTCACACATTTTATTGTGTAAAGTGTTCATATGTCAGATTCTGCACAACTGCTTGGCACTGTCTGTCAGAAAAATTACCTTGTTTCAGGATGTATGCTCATCGTTTAGATGTTGCTGTAATTGAAAGTGTAGTATCATTGATACACTCACAACTGGAACACATACTGATGTCAACACATACTTCTTGCATGTCAGTTGATACCAACAGTGATGTGAATGGAATTGGTGGGGTTAGTGGCAGTAATGGTTACATCAACAAACGAGAACTTCGTACAGTAGAACGCAGTCTTGGTGACTTTCTTGTATTTGTGAGGCGCATTGCTTCAAGCCGTGTATTAAGGAAATTGTTGGCAGGACGAGAATGGACAAACACGCTGTTGAATATCTTAGGACAGCAGACTACAGGGGAGGATATATCTTTACCAAGAATTCAAGCATTAAGACCAAGACTTCTTGCCATTCAGTTACTGGCAGCTGTACTTCCAAGCCTTGACCACAGCACTAGTACAGAACACAGGGAACAGGTAAGGGTCATTGAATATGGAAAGTATTATTTTTTTTGGGGGGTGGGGGTGGGGTTGTGGGGGTTGTGTAGTGTTGAGGAAGAGAAGTACACTTCATTCTTTTCAGATTGTATACAGAATGGATATGGGGAACATAAAGTTTACTAACTCTTTGTTGTCTCATGAAGGAAGTGTGCTGAAATGATTTTAATGAGAAGCTCATGAGGATATACAATGGATCAAATGTGATAAGAGTAGGATCCAGTGGCAATCTTTTACAGTGAACATTAGTGTAAAACATATTGACATTTTAACAGTAAAATATGACATTTCACTTTCTAGCTGTAATCTCCAGATGTACTTTGCATTGATTCACTTTTACACATTATGGATCTTAAGGACTGTTCCAGAGTTACGATTTCATTCCATAAGTGTGAAAGGTTCTGTAATTACAGCTTGAAATGGAGGTAACTATCATCAAAGGTCAAAGCTGGTAACTGAAGTGTAGGTACCTCTCAGTTGCTTCACAGTGGCAGATTTCTTTTTGTCACTGCCATCTGGTATGCATAATCATAACTGTAAGAATGTCTTGCTCTTTTAGGGTGGAATAATGTCAGAATTTTAACTCTTCTGCTTTTGTCTGTGCATGTACAGACATGTATATTCTGTTATAAGGCTGCTCTCTTGGCACTCCCACTTACACATTTACATTTAATTTCCTCTCACTTGCTGTACAGGTAGAGGACATCAATTAAGAATCAAAACTGGAAGCACCACGGGAAAAAAATCTTACTGTTTCATATTTTGCTAACACATTGTTGTCACCACAGAGTTCAAATTTCACATGTAGTGTGATTATCGCACCACAGTTTGGGAGAATATACAAAATCAATCATGACCAGAGTTTGGATTTCCAGATACTAGACGGGATCAGTAGCTGTTAATTATTTTAAACTGCAGGTTGTTCGTGAATTGTTCTGTCAGCTGGCAGCTAACATGTGGAGCATTCCTCAGGCAGTGGCTGAGCGTCAGGCACTTGTCAAACAGAGGGAACTACAAAAGAAACTGTACCAGCTGAACAGTCCAGGTACAATGCCAGTACTCTTCCATTGTGCATGCAAACATATACAGAGGGTGTCGCATGAAAAAAATTGTATTGGTGTATTTATAACTGAGTCAACAGGGCTGTTGGCTGTCATTTACCAGGTTTTTTGTACTGACATAAGAAGAAGCAAGTACATATTAATTGACGTTTAATAGAGCAGGCACTATTTTGTGTGTTTATATATATATATATATATATGTGTGTGTGTGTGTGTATAATACAAAGTGATAATTTGACATCAAAATGCTCAGGATGAAAATTGGTCTGAGCCCAAATGTAGGTTCAAATCCATACATCTTTTTTTGGCAAATATGGATTGTAGGTTCATGCCCAGTTACTTCACCATTGGAACTTTAAACGTGCTGAAAGGGGTAAGTTTTGACAAAATATTTCCTGTTATGAAATACAGAGAAAAAATTATTCGTATGTTGGCAGGTGATATATGGCTGGACGTTGAGCAATGTGAAGAAAACATACCAGTGCAGGAGATGGGTTTTGAACCTGAGAAGTGTCTGTGCTGTATTGTGGAAGGTGGCCAAACACTTGTGCATGGACCAGGTGGAAGAGGGTATGGTCTGGGGAACACAGCAATATCTTCAGGTTATTAGTACACTTGGTATACTGTTTTTGTGGTGTTCAGTTCTGTAGTCTGGTCGTGATGGTCTGCTTTGTTTTGTGCTGCAGGTTGCTACCAGTGGAAATTTCTCATTGTAAAAGAGAACAAGGGTAATGAGGGGACTTGTGTGGGTGTGGCACGCTTTCCTGTAAAAGATTACAGTCATCGTACAACAACTGACATGTGGCTTTACAGAGCATATAGGTATGTTAATAACATGGGTTAACACTGCAAGATGAATATATCACAGTTTAACTTTGTCACTCAGAATGCGAAGATCTGGAATTCTGTAAGATTCCAGTTTTTCGGGATGTTGCTCCAGGCCACCTGGTAAGTAGTGGCCAATGTTTTGAATGAGCATAATCCTTTCATCTTCAGGGTCAAGAGGAGTTCCTACTCGTATGTCAGTAAATATTTACAAATTGATGTGGCATAATGCCCCAGAAGACTTGAATCTTTAGCAGCACCTCTTTCTTGAATCTTTAGCAGCACCTCTTTCTTGAATCATTAGCAGCACTTCTTTCAGGACCTCAAGTCTAACATCATGAATTCTATGTCTGAGGAATTATATGGGAAGGTAAGATAGTTGAAATGAGAAGAATGCTGCTGAATTGGGATCACTTTCTTCCCTGTCACAAGAAGAAAGTTTTGTAGGTGATGCCAGCACATGTTTGTCAAATGTGCTTAGGTTTGTTAACCCATGTGTATACATATATACATATTTAATGCAGAGTTTTTGTTTAAGAGTTGATAGTTATCAAATGATTAAGAAATTCTCTGTTTGATGTGAAATGTGAAGGTTCATTACCATGTTCACAGAAGGCTATGTAGGATCTTGTAGTAAACCCGCTGAATCTTTTCCCAAGTTATTATGGGTCTCTCAACTGGTTTTTTAAATTCATTAACCCTTAACCTGCTAACTTCCACTATAGTGGCATCAGGCAATGCCAGAAATGCTAACGTCTACTTTTCGGTGACCTTCGTTTGGCAATGCTGACAGCCGTCTCTTTCTATCTGACTGCACAATGTCTCAACACTTAATGAATCATGAAAGCAGTCCTGTGTCATATTTGTGTGTAAACACTTAATCAGCTACCAAAGAGACCCCAATTAGCCATGAATGCATAAGTGTCATAAGTCTTGAAAACGTACTGTGCTGTTAGTTATGTCTTGCATTTAGTAAATGGACTGGAATGTTTTGGTAATAAAACTTTTGGGTATTACTAACAGGCAGCTGAGTAATGGTTCTTAGTTGTGGAAAGGGAACATTATACCTGATCTGTGCATTATACCACCAAGCAGCTTGCAGAATTTCGACTTCTTTCAACAGAGATTTTGCTGTTTGACGCGTTAGCTGTGCTGAAGTTTTGTTGAAAATGCGATGTTGCAATGTTTCGTGTGCAAAATGTGCTCATATGCTGTCTAGAAATGAAATACGAGAAATCGTAATGGGTTTGGACGTGATGAGGATAAAAATTACGCATCACAAGGGTCAGAGGATGAAGAGGAGCCACACCCACCTTCACGACGGTCTTCCATTTCACAGCCTCCAAATCCAGATTATTCCGCCAGCAGCTCTGAAGATGAGGATGATGTTGGTAATGTGGCAGGTCAGCAGCCACAACCCTGTCAGTGGACACTGCCCCCCAAACCCCTAAGGCATGTAGTCCATGCCTTTATTGGGGCCCCCTTATCAGACAGATGTTGGCATGAGCTGGGCATGAGCGACGACCATCCATGCCTGTAGGGAGACGAGACCAGCCCAAGCTTCTACTAACATCTGAAGACTGGACACAAATCACAATAAGCACTGGTCTGGCCACAGTCACACAAAATGCCAATGTCATGTGTGTTCAGCAGGAGACATGAAGCAAATGGTGATATTCAGATGTGTCAAGTGTGTCGTGGCACTTTGTGTTGACTGAAACTGTTTTCAGGATTATCACACGAAGACCCACTTATAAGACATCTATTCGTCCATCCTCCATACAAACAGTTGAGTCCTTGACCACAATGTAAGTAAAAGAACATGGATATTTACAAGTTCTCCCCCCCCCTCAGAAACATTTCTTCTGCATTACCCTATAAGGATATTACAACATTTGAAGGCACACTGAACAATGTCTGTTTCCTTCCCCACAAAATGTTTTTTGTTTCACAAATTTATCCGGCTTAGTTCTCGACATATTCAGGTTTTTCGATACACATGTGCAAAATTTAGATACCCCGCAGAATAATTCGGCAAGCTGGGACTTGCAGATGGGATTTAACTCAGTGTTTAAAGGATTAAGGTTTTCTGATACATGATTCTTATGCATTAGATATTTAGTGTTGATGAGGGCTGTATATTTTTGGTTTGCAGTGGTAACTTATACCATAATGGAGAACTACCATTGTGCCTACCTAGTTTCACCCAGGGAGACTATATTACAGTTGTACTGGATATGGATTCACGGACTGTTAGCTTTGGTAAGAATGGAGATGAACCACGCGTTGCTTTTGAAGATGTTGATGCCACTGAGTTGTATCCATGCGTGATGTTTTACAGCACTAATCCTGGTGAGAAGGTAAGAAAGATAGTGTGCATATGCTCTCTGATATGCAAGCATTATTATATCCTTTTATTCTTTTAATCATTTATTATGTCCATTTATATTTTTTTTTGGTAGAAGTCATGATTATAAGTTTATAAAGTTAATTTATTGTAGACATAGCAGCAAATATTTCTGTAACAACATAGGATACAGTGGCCTCTGTGTGTGTGATTGTGTGTGTTTGTTTGTTTGTTTATTTTTAATATTCAACTATCCTGCTGTCAACAGCAGTACTTCTGAATCTATTGGTCACTGAATGACTTTCCAGGAGGAAGGGAGGTAAGAGAGGTAATATTTCTCATTTGTTGTGTTCAGTGTGCCTGTCTATCATTAACATTAAATCAAGAATAAACTTGGGGTACCCAAGAACTGAACAGTGCTAGAAGTGTTAAACAGAAATTTCCACAATGTATATAATTTAGACCATGTAATAGCTGTGCTTATGAAAATAAATTGGACTTTCTGTCTTGCCAGCTGTGCAGTTAGACTTCATTGAAAGGTTGATGGTGATATAAAAATCTTAAGACTTTAAATTCTACATTAATATAATGTATGTGTGTAATATTTCCATCATACTTCCTCTTTATTACGGCATATATGCATCTGTATTGAATTAAGAAATCATTATTCTTTGTACTAATTTTTAAGATAGTGTATTGTGGTTTGTGGTTTGTAATTCAGGTGAAGATGACAGACATGCAGGTTCGAGGAACGCCAAGGGATATGCTGCCTGGTGATCCATATTGTGCCCCACTATCAGCAGTTCTTGCTGAAGCTTATATATCCCTGTTGAGAAAACTAAGCACCACTGATGCATGGAGTAGACAGGTAGAGGGCTTTTATCATCTTGTACTTAAATTTTGTGGTTTTTTACAGTAGTTGATGGAGTGATGCACCATTATCCTGTTTGATGTTGTCTAGTGTTCAACATTTATATATTATGTTGACTTACAATGTTTTGCCATGTTCATGACTGTGTTTGATTAGTGTGTTGTTTTGACTTCTGGGGAGAGATCATGTAGTGGAGTAAAGATTTCTGGATGTTTAAGTAAAGGTTGCAGTTACTATATTCTGGGTGAATGAATCTGACAACCAATGAACTGACAAACCAACCTACCAACCAACCAACCAACCAACCAACCAACCAGGGAGCTAACTAAGAGCAAAGTGTGAGTTGACATCCCTTGGTCTGTGTAGCTGTGTGTATACTGAATTCATTGCTGGACATGTAATACAAACACTTTATAACTGGGACTCTGTGTGCACTAACAGGTTTCCCTGTGTTGGCTGAGGGTTATAATATGGTCATACTAAGGACTTGGGCTGCAAGTGGCATCATCTACTTTCTGTGTGTGTGGGGAGGGGGGGTGGCAGGGAGTTTCATTGGCTGGCTTTCTGGGTATTGAACCCATACTAACTCAGTTATGTGAGCTGAAGGCATTTGTAACCTGGGGTGGTGGGGTTGCATAGTCACTTTGGTGATGCCTCCATTGCTGGTGAGGATGCAGGCTGTGCTTTGTCTGTTGAATATACAAGGGCCGTTCAGTGGAAAACTGGAAAAGTTGTATTATAAATCGCATGTACGACCGATATCATTGTGTGTAGGGTATGCGAAGGCGGTGACCTTGAGCTACCAATAGATGGCGTTGGCACGCCTGCGGCACGCATAGGAACCTGGGAAACAGTTTGACAAGATGACAGTGCCCTTGCAACAGTGCACTAAGCAAGAGCAGTGAAGTGTTGTGAGATTTTTGTTTAGCGAAGGCGTGAAACCTATAGAGATTCATCGTCAGATGAGAATTCAGAATGGTGACAGGTGTATGAGTTGTACACAAGTGTATGAATGGACTGAGAAGTTCAAGAACGGCGTCTCTATTGTGGAGACGAGACGACGATGAGGTTCAGTCGGCGGTGCATGAGTGGCTATGCACGCATCTGAAAGAATTTTTTTCCCGCGGAATCTACGCACTTGTCAAACGCTGGCGTAAGTGCATTGAACTAGAAGGAGGCTATGTTGAACAGTAATAATATAATTATTTCAGTGTTTGTAATAAATGCTCTGTAAACAAATAATTCCAGTTTTCCATTGAACCATCTGGTACATTGACATATCCCTTACAACTAAGAAAACTCACAGAAAGCCTGAGCCAAGGTAGCTGAAAAGTCTGGGTGCAGTTGATTATGTCGACTTGGCTGCGTTTTTATGGGCAGACTTGTCTTGCCTGCTGGCTTCGGGTTACCCTCATCTAAGGCTGCAGGTGACTGGTCAACCCTTGGTTCACTTAAGTCTCCCATATCAGGGGACCCTTGTATAGATTTGGCAGTGGGTCGTGAGTGGAAGGGCAGTTGTTTGCCTGATTTTGCAGGGAGTGGACCGTGGTGCTAGCCAGCAGGAGATGTTTTCTGTGGCAGTGGTGAATCAGTTTGTGCAGATTGAATTGTTTATATGTATCAGCAGTGCCAGTTATAGTCCTCCATTTGAACAGAACAGAGCACAAACTAATATTTGCGTATTTATAGCTTTTATATCTCGTAAGTGAGAGGTGGATGTGGGTTTGTTGTAACATTTTTAGTTGAATATTGTCAGTGTATGGAAACATTTTTCAGGTTAGTGACTGCCTGATGGAGAGACTGAATCAGACACGAGAACTTTTGCCAGCTAGACCTGAGAATAAAAGTGACGTTTCAGATACTCTGCCAGAACCCACTTCCCATATGGGATCTGCAGACGTCCAGTTTCAAAGTATGTTGGATATATGAACTACCAAATGTGTGTTGAGTGGTTAGCACTCCTTTTACGTGTTTTGTATTTCTGAGGTTCATATCTCAGCTCAAAGGATAACTGTTCTGACTGGTGTTTTTTATGGTTTTCTTAGACACTTTGGGCAAATGCCTGGATATTACCTCAAATTAGTCCACAACCACTTCCTTCCACATTGTTTCTAACTCATTATTCATTAAAGCAGTCCCATTACAGGCCTGAACAGGCCCAGAGGGTTCCAGGAAGTTAAGGTTCCCAGATTTCGTGACAACGGCACAGGATGTTGGTAGGTTGTGAGCCTTATGCACCGGCCACGTTTACCTCCAGGAAATACTCCTGGTACTCATTTCTGTTAGAGGCAGAGTCGACCCCAGGGCCATAGTGCGATCGGAAGGATTTTATATCAATGAAAAATCCACTGACACAACTTGGGATCGAACCGGCGACCTTCCGATTTGTAGCGCAGCACCTTAACCTTTAGACGCCTAACGTCAACTATAGTTGACGTACTGCACCACTAACCTCCAAAGTTGCATTTTATGTATTTATTCAACAAATATAGGTACCGAATATTTTAAACATGGCTTATAATCTCCGTTTTTTTCTCTTCAAAATGCAGTTTGTTTCATAATTCTAACATATTTGGTTCCTGTATTATTCACATTTTATATACAGGGTGTGCTAAAATTGAAAAAACCAATTCCGGCGCCGAAAGGTTAAACACTGTGCTACCGCGGTTCATTATTCACTCATTATCCTATAATTTGTTAGTGTATGGTCTGAACTACTGTCATTGTTGTTCAATAAGCCATAAATAAATACAGTATGCAAATTAATTTTACTAACCATATTATTATTACTTCCTCCTTCCCTGGGGTAAAGCAGCCAGGGCATGCATCTGACTACTCACCTCCATCTAGTGCTGAGGTGAAGAATGAGTTGGACTATACCTTCATTTCCCTCCATGACTTTATGGCATGTAGAAGGAAAAACTTTGTTTTACATTATTGCTTTGTAATGTTACATACAGTGTCAGATTTATAGCCAGTGTTTTATTAGAGCATCTTTTAGATGAACAAAAATATTTTGGTTGTCCAAGAGCAAAATTTGTTTTCTGCAATTTTTGCATTTAGGACTGGTAGACCATGGAGGTGTACAACATCCCTTAAAAGAAGAAGAAAAGAAGGAGGAAAATCATACTGGGAAATCAGGAAGAGATCAAGAAAATAACCAAACAGACTGTTTAAAGGATGTGAACTTGGACCAGCTGTGTAAAGAGGTGTGTGTACTTATAATAATTTGATATGTAACTCTGTTTTCAGAATGTAATGAACTCTGCTCGTGAATGGATAGTACATTCCTCCCACTGAGCTCTTGCATGATCAAGATGTTTCATATATTGGTACCTGGTTATTGAAACAGTCTGAGTTTTTGTGTTGGTTCAGATATCGTGACTGCATTCTTGAACCTTTACAAAGAAAACTCTAAATAATATACACAAGAAGAGGTTGTGAAAGTATGCTAGAATAAACATGTACTGTTTTATATACGTCATTTATATCTACATTATTGGTGTTTGTTATTAAGGTGTGGCCTGCTCTTGCTGTGATTGGTGGAGTAGACCGTGGATTACGTGTTGGTGGTCAGTGCATTCACAAACCATCAGGACGAAAAGCAGTAGTATTAGGTACCCTGAAACAGGGATTGGCTTTTGTCAAGGTGCTATGGGATGATGCTGAAGCAAGTGTTAGGTGAGTACTACTTTGTAGCTGATATTGCTATGTATTTTATATGGTCTGGAGGTTCTTGTTGGTTGTGGTTTCCTTTGTGTTGCTGTCAGTATGTTGAATTGTGGGGTGTTTGTGCCAAGGTTTTTTAAAATTACAGAAGAAGAACTGAATTTGTCTCAAAACTTTGAATTAGCTACTTATCTGTAACTTAACGGCTGTTAACTTAGTTTCCTCAGAACATTGCTTATAATGTCTGGGGTCTTCATTAGGATTGCATTTAAATTTGTTACTTTATTTAATAAAGCATTAAAATGTCAGGTGACAAATGGTAGCATAATTATGAATGCTAATTAGAGAGAGATTTGGAATTCATGTTATGACCAATTGTAAGGAAGTGCTCCTGCTTTTTGCATAGAGAATTTTATTAAAATCACATAAAGTTAAAAGTTGTCACAAGAGCCGATCACCTGACAAGTGTTTGAAACATATCTATTCTGACTGCAGGACAGACTACTTAATCACTTGACTGCATTGGCTGGTTGAGATTGAAGAAAAGAAAAGCAGTTTTACCTGTAATTCATTCCAGTTAAGACTAATGAAGTTTGTTTCTTTATCCTCTTTATTTCCTGTAGTGATCGTTATGAAGAAAAATAATAAATATATGTGATAAATTGAATTATGTTGTATGTAGTATGAAGTTATGGCAGTCAGAATGCACCTATCTATCTGTCCGTTTTTTTTTTAACAGCTGTCGCTGTCTTCTGGAAACCAAAATGCCATTCCTCTCTGTTTTTGTTGCACCTTACTTTTTTAAAACTTTGATGTTTAATACCTTCCTCTCTTTACTTGAAAGCAGTGGAGTTATGTTGCAGGGAAATGGGAATGCTGTGGTTCTTTTGCCATAGTGATTGGATATGGTTCATGTTATTCACGTTTACTTGTGTTTTTAATGAAGATTTTTCATCATCCATTGTAAATAATTTAATTTATTTAATTCGTAGTCGTTTATTGATCAGACTGTGTTGTGTACCATTATTGGAGATATGTTTTATGTTCTGTTGTCAATAGTGATGCTTTACTCAGCACTCTTGAGCCATGTGAACCACATCCTTTCAACACCAGTAAGCTGAAAGACATTCCTCCAGATGTGTTCCTGCAGATAATTAGGCTCAGTGGCCTGACAGATGAGGTGAGTCTTTTAATACAATAATCTGAAAATTGTAGTATCGTGTACTGTATTGCAGATGTAACTGATGGCCTGGAATTATCAAATAGATGGTATTGTTACCAGTTACCAGTTAAGCTTAAAAATAAGACAGTACATGAGTGAAATGTCAAATTTTTTCACATAGTAAACTTTCTTAGCACAGAAATTAGAATATTATACTGTTGTGTGAAAATAAATCCCATATATTTATATGAAATTTGGGGTTTTAACAGCAGTGAATATTATTTTAGGTTATGTTATTGTGTAGTCTTTGAGTCTCCTATATGTGTGTTAATTTTCATGTTTTTCTCATCGTTTAATTTTGTTGTTAACCTCAGCAGTGGAAAAGAACATGTGATTTGGAATTAGGAATGCCAGGAAAAGATAGCAAGGCATAATTTAGATTAAGTAGGGTGCAGGAGGTAAGATGTGGTAGGGATGGGAATGAACGACAGTGCACTTATACTTTGGTGGGGGGGGAAGAGAATGATAATTTTCACTGAGGATGTCAGATCTATGGGTTAAGAAGAAGGTGTTAATGATGGGATGTTGTTGACTGTGTTGTGGCTGAAGCGGTACATTGCTGGCCTTGCACCATGGAGACACAAGTTCATTTTCAGGTCGTTACATGTGGTATTTTCTCCCAGTATGCACACTTTGGTTTTCTCCTGTTATTATCATTCCACCAATGCTGCATTTTCATATTTCAGTCTCTCGTCAACAATATATAATCTTAATAATTGACAACCTTGTTCAGTAAAACAAAATGATAGGATATCAGAGAACTTTTATTAGCATTTGCAAGCCATTGCATTATTTACGTAAAGTTTATGGCAGTTTTGGTAACTTTCTACCCTGTCAACAGGATTGTAATATTTGATTAATTTTTTTTTTCAGTGGGACCATATATTCGTAAATTTTATTGTAATAAATTAGCAGATTCACAAGGAAAAATCTTCCCAAGGATGGACATTTTTTACTAATTTCTGATAGTATTGTGTAATGCCCAGTTTGTGTGTTACTACTGTGTTTTAAATTTTGCAGCTTGTGTTTGATGCATTTTTCGATTGGGCGAGTGTGGAATTGGAGTGACAGAAGGTTGAATTACAAACATTTCACTCTTGACCTCATAATTTTTCAGTGGAAAGTGACATTTTTATTAACAACTCCAGAACAGTAGCATATGTATTGCTACTGTTTCAATTGTTTTGCAGCTTTCAAGGCTGTTGATCACATTAGCCTGTTTGCAAGAAATGTATATCTTTTGGCATTGGTCAAAAGTGGGTAATTGTGTTATAAACAGTATATATATAAAAATTTTATGTAAACCAAAAGTGAAACCTTGTATTGTAAGGCCTCAGGTTGATTGTTAGAAACATGTTTTATGTTTTATTTTCATATAAATTTTTAATCTAAATACTTTATTTATTCACAGAGAATGCACTGATGTTAGGTTACAGACAGAGAGACAGATATGATGTTATCAAAATTCATTTTTACAGTAATCCCTTCTCCCTATAAAATGTGCACAAAATTAAGAAATTTTGTGGTGTGGTAGACACGTGGCATAATTTCTCAGTCTTGTATACTCTGACATATGAAGTGTTCTCTGCTGTCAGTGTGACCGTGGACTCATAATCTGATAAGAACTTGTTTCTATCTCAATTTCTTTGTTCATAACTTCACATGTTGTATTCTTATAGCTCCATTTCCCACGGTGTGACCTAACATCTGCTGAAATGGACCTGATGAATGAGGATCCAATTCCACAAGATCTTCGGCGCCGTCATTCATCTGTCACTACGGATAGTTGGCGCTCATCAACACACAATGAATCACAGTTACTTGCTGATTCATGTAAACTTACAGCTGCCAGGACAGTTGAGTCACTTACCAATGAGATGGTCTCAAGTATCATTGGTGAGGTAACGCAAAGACGAGGAAGCACAGAGAGACTGACACAATCTGGTTCAGATTCAAGAGTCCAGGGAGAAAATGATGGAAATGCTACCAGTAAAGATATTGGTGTTGCAAGGTAATACACAGGCTGTATTCTGTGACAAATGAGCATTATAGTCCTACAGTATAAGGCTGACTGTGTACCTTGTAATTTTTTAAATAGCCAGAATAAATGCTGTCTGGAAAGTGTCACTGTCAACAGATCTGAATTGTAGTGTAGATCTTTGACTTTTTATTGTCTGCATTGGTCTGGTATGTCTGTTCCACCTACATTGAAACTTGAGATATCTGGCAATAAATGATCCAGAAAGCCCTTTTATTTGGAAATTGACTAAGAGGCCTGTTTTATTTCACAGTTCCGTCTGTGCCAGAACCCAGCTCTGATTCTGAGTGTTTGGCCATTAATTACTGATGTCTTTTTTTTTATTTTATATACACCATGTTGCATAAGTAGCGATGAAAAGAAATAGAAAATGTGGCAGGGAAAACAGGACCGTATGTCAAGAGACAAATAAAATGTTTAGGTTGTCCTTGAGGTTGCTGGCTGCACTAAGGTAACACATTAAGTGTCCAGAATATTACAGTGTCTGGCCACCCTTTGGTCTTGGAAGTGCTAGGTGTTGCAAATTTTGCTGTAGAGGTTGAATGAAATACACTGGTGTTTTGTCAGGAAGATCACTCAGAAATTTTCATTTAAATTTTATCTTCCAGAACATACAAGTAATTTTCCTTGATTATTTGTGAATGAAACAACTTGTAACAAAGTCATGCTATGTAATATACATTAATATGAAGTCATTCAGTCTTACTGGAGAAGATGAGGCATCCTCAGCAGATCAATATGTGAATGAATACAGTGAGTTTGATTTTACAAGTTTTAAAATTTTACGTTCCAGGGTTGCCAATCATAAGTTACTAGAATGTGAGATAGTGTGTCTTCAGTTAGCATTTCTTCAGTTGGCAGCTTTGAAGTCCTTAGCAACACTTCTGAGTTGTGGACGTTATTCTGAACTTCTGTTAGTGCCAAATGCAGTAACTCAAAAGTCAAGTGATGGTCTTCAAGAAGATAAGGTATAAGTTTTTATATTTTCACATTGGCTATTGATCAAATGAGTCTTCTTTTGGGTATCTGCACAGTGCAGCACCTCTAAAAGATGACCAAAAGACACCACCATTTGAAAGATAAGGTGACATTTTGATGCATGGAGCATTTTCTTAGCTCGGTAATTGATCAGCTGAACATTGTTCTCCTTTTAGGAAAGTGATTTTTGTTCAGAGTTGGAAACCACCATAGTAAATTATTGACGTAATTTTAAATATATATTTGCTTCTAAATCATGTGCTAAAATGCTGTTGAACTATCTTTGGGTAATGAGATATAATATCTGTAGATAGATGTGTTCTTTTGCTTTATTGCAAAGCTTTTGCTGATTACTCATCTTCTGTCTCTTGAAGTGAAGGTACAGTAACTTAGATTTAAGAATTAAGGACTGTTTAATATTAATATCATGATTTTTGTTTTCATTAATGAAGCTTAGAAGTTAATTGGTAGGCTTACAGTAATAAAATATTTATGATAAGTGTAGGAGGACTGGAGACAGGAGTGGCCCAATTGAGGACGGAAACTGGGTGCTTGTGCATATGTAGCATGTGTAATAATACAGTGATTATAATCTCTACACTATACTACAGAGATCAGTAATTACCGATCTCTCTAGATGGAGCTGATATTGGTCTTCTTAACCTTTAAACAGTGTGCATTAGCATATGCAAATGCACATAAAAACACCCATAGGATTTCATTTTATATATTTAGGCAACCATGAAATTTACTGGATTTTTAAGACATGCTGCATAATCTGATGTTTATTGGACCGTGCATCATTGTGATAACTGAAGAATAAAAAAACCAATTAGATGCCACTTGATATTTTATTGTAGTCCTTATAGGCTCAACATGTTTCAAGCATTACCATGCCCATCATCAGGAGCTCCCAACCATGGTGTTGTTTACTACATTGGTCGTGTCGTTCTTGGTTTGCTGTGTGGTGGAGGTGAAGTGCAGTTAGGCTGGAGTAGTGTCTGGGTTGCAGGCTCAAGCACAACAAGAGTTGTGATTGAGCCTGCAACCTGGACACTACTCCATCCTAACTGCAACTCACCTTCAACATACAGCAAACCAAGAGTCGCAAGCTCCTGATGATGGGCATGGTAATTCTTGAAACATGTTGAGCCTATAAAGAAGTACAATAAAATATCCAGTGACATGTAGTTGGTTTTTTTATTCTTCATTTATGCTGCATAAACTCTGTTTTAAGTTACACAACATTCTGTTCATTTTATAATTTTATATTCTTTTGTTCAAACATTACTGACATTATTTACAAACCATGTGCTAAAATTTAAATACCAACCCAGTCATTTAAAGGTTAATATACAATTGCATGTGTATGTGCTTGGGGTATAATGATTTGTTTGCAATTATTCAAGATCATTTAAAGAAAAATGTAAATGAAAATTGGTTGATACCAAAAGCTGGTGGATTTATTTACTGGAAAGAGGTTTCTAAATGAATAAGGTTTGAGAAGGAATATGTTTTAACATAGTTTAATAAAGAGAGACCAACTTGATGTCACTTGCTTTATTATTTCATTATTTACTGCTCAACATGTTTCGGATGTTAATACATCCATCCTCAGGAGCTTGTGACTTATTTGATGTGTTATTATATGGGTTGTATTGTTCTGTAAGGATAGAGGTTGATGCATTAGCGTAGTTATTTAGTGGTGAGTGTTAGTCGTGACGTGCGTGGTTGTTTGAGAAAGCGTGTTTCTGCAAACGTGGCTGGTGTGTTGTCTTATGGTTATTGAGTTTTCTTTGTGTGTGATATGTTTTGATAATGTTTCATGCACATATTCTGATGTCTTATAAATGAGCTTACTCATACCTGGTTCGATGTGTGTTGGTGTTACATTGTGGTATGGCTGGGGTGGTGTGGTATCCGTATGCAGGCTGAAACACTACTGGTCTGTTCATGTGGAATGTGGGGGTTAGGGGTTAATGACCATTTGGAATAGGGGGTTTATTTCTCCTGGGCTCTGCTCTGGAATGAGTTTTCCTTCATGTTGGAGGGATTGGATATAGTATTGTTCATACAGCAAGAGTAAATTTAGGTTATTTATGGGTTTGAGTAGGGTCATAGTACTATTCATTTGGCCGTATTCGTATTGGTTTTGTAGAATGTGTAGGGTGTATGCTGATTGGGGATTGTTGTATCTAATGTATCGTATGTGTTCTTGGAAACGTATGTTCAGGCTGCGGCTAGTCTGGCCTACATACGACAGATTACACGTGTTACATATCAGTTGCTAGATTCCCCATCTACTGTGGGGCGGGGTGTGGCGGTCTCTGGGCGGTTTAATCAGGTTGGCTATGGTGTTGCGGCATTTATATGCTATCCTTATGTTTGTTTTTCTGAATATGTTTGTGACCTTGCGTATTTGTGGGGAAATGTATGTAAATGTTGCCCATTTCTTGTTTTTGCTACCACTCGAAACAGTACAACAAAAAAGAGAATGGGCAACAATCCTTCACATCGCCCAACAAAACGGCTTCCCACCCACAATAATACGTAAACTAAGACATCAGATAGAACATAAAACAAACCATACCACACCACACCACACGACAGCAAAAACAAGAAATGGGCAACATTTACATATATTTTCCCACAAATGTATATAGGCCAGACTAGCCGCAGCCTGAACATACGTTTCCAAGAACACGTTCGATACATTAGATACAACAATCCCCAATCAGCATACGCCCTACACATTCTACAAAACCAATACGAATATGGCCAAATGAATAGTACTTTGACCCTACTCAAACCCATAAATAACCTAAACTTACTCTTGCTGTACGAACAATACTATATCCAATCCCTCCACCATGAAGGAAAACTCATTCCAGAGCAGAGCCCAGGAGAAATAAACCCCCTATTCCAAACGGTCATTAACCCCTAACCCCCACATTCCACATGAACAGACCAGTAGTGTTTCAGCCTGCATACGGATACCACACCATCCCAGCCCTACCACAATGTAACACCAACACACATTGAGCCAGGTATGTGTAAGCTCATATATAAGACATCAGAATATGTGCATGAAACATTATCAAAACATACCACACACAAAGAAAACTCAATAACCATAAGACAATGCACCAGCCACGTTTGCAGAAACATGCTTTCTGAAACAACTACGCACATCACGACTAACACTCGCCCCTAAATAACTACGCTAATGCATCAACCTCTATCCTTACAGAACAATACAACCCATGTAATAACACATCAAATAAGTCACAAGCTCCTGAGGATGGATGTATTAACATCCGAAACATGTTGAGCAGTAAATAATGAAATAATGAAGCAAGTGACATCAAGTTGGTCTCTCTTTATTCAACTATCAAGATGATGCACGGTCCAATAAACA